>CDYX01032068.1_pt1 | contig 61472 bp, 55 predicted proteins | sample 554871 | NCBI WGS metagenome assembly CDYX01 (sample SAMEA3182061, study PRJEB8094) | gut metagenome | biome: human; feature: gut; material: Stool; isolation source: human stools | place: Canada | collected 2013-01-14 | reverse complement strand
ATTATCTTCCGCAAGAACCCCTCGTCGCGAACGACCATATCGGGGCGCAGGTCGGCTTGCCAACGGATCGTATAGACCGTTTCGTTCTCGTGGACGATACGTCCGGCATAGAGGTTTTCCCGACCGCCGTTTTCGGTGCGCTGGGCGTAGCAGACGGCGACGCGCCGGAGTGATTTCGTGAGGTCATTGTACTCGTCCCGCTCCTCGGTATATTCGAGGATTTCGATTCGCGTATCAAACATCGCCGTAAGGGGTTACCCGCCACGGAAGCAGAAGTTTCTCGGCCGTGAGCGACAGCTCCGAGACGGAGCGGCCGACGAGGTTGTCCGATTCATTGTCGTAAAGCGTACCCAAGATCAAGAGAATAGCCGCTTTAATTGCGGGAGGAATTCGTTCTTTGTCGTAACCTACGATCGCTGTAACCGTTGCGGTCTGTCCACCGTACTGCGGCTCGGCAATCAGCATCGGGTCGTAATCGTCTGCCAAGAGCGTGTAGTCGGATTCGGGAACGAGGGTTCGAGAGACGGAGAGCCGCTCGATGCGCGTCGTAGGGACGGGCAGACGGACGATGGGAGCGTCGGAGGGGGTCGATACGTCGAACCGTACCCTCTTCTCCCGAATGATCCGTCCCGTCATATCCTCCGCCACGGCAACGGCCATGTCGAGTTTCGCAGCGATCAAAGTATCGTCATGGGCGGCGCTGCCTACCCGCAGGTGCTGCTTGGCGAGTTCCAGCGTGATTGGCGGCTCCCGCATCTCGAGTGTTTTCATAGTTCCCTTTCAGATTCGGGAACGGGGAGTCGCCGCTTGGCAAAGATACAACGGCAATTCCCGTTTGATTCCCGAAAAGTTCATTTTTTTACAATTAAAAATACAATCCATTGATTAAGATGCCTTATGCACCAACTTGTGAACGGGGTGCGTACCGGCGTCCAACAACACGCCGTCCACGCGGGCGAAGCCGAACAGACCGATCGAAAGGTACTCGGCTAACAGCTCGTTCAGGCGGATCACGCGGAACGATCGGACCATACGGATCTTGAACTTCGAGAAGTCGCCGAACAACACCGAGGTTTTGCCTGCGGCGGCATCGTCGAGGTCGTCGTTCAGGATATACGCCTTGCCGAACAAGGTCGGCGGCGTACCGTCCTTCGCGCCCTCCTGCCAGATGTAGCGTCCCGTCGTATCCTTGATCTTGACGAGCGAGTAGAGCGTATTGCGGTTGAACATGAACCGCCCGTGCCGGGCATAGGAGGAATCCACGCCCTTGATAAGCTCGATCAATGCGTCGAGCGAGATGCCGTTGCCCGAAGGGCTGACGGCACAGGCGTGCGCCCACTCGACGATGCCCTTGGGTTTGCCCTTGCCGTCGCCGCGCGTGAGGTCGTAGTTGATGCCCCGCCCGAACGACTCGGCCAACAGACCCGAGAGCAGCGATTCGAGGTCGAATGCCGAGTCCTGTAACAGCTCCAACGACACGGGAACGATGGGCGTGCGGTAGGTGTAGGCTTTGAGCGTTTCGGAGCCGAACGACGGTGCGGACTTGGTCGACTGCTGGTACTCGGCAACGACCGTAGCTTTCGCATCGGTATCGTTCACCGTCGGCATAATCAGGTCGCCGCCCTTGCTCGTGGTGAGAATGGAACCCGCCTCGAACATCCCGCCGTAGGCTTTCAGCGCGACCTCGATGCTGTCGGACAGCGACGAAGGGACGATCACGCCGCCCGACACCCCCGTGATGCCGGCACGTTGCTCGAACATTGTCCGGTGCTCGGGCGAAATATCCGCAGCACCGCGCAGCAGGTAGTCGCGGAAAGCGGTGCGGTACTCCTCGGCACGACATTCGTCGGGCTGCTCGCCGGAAGTCTGTCGGGCATACTGCTGCTCGGCCTGCCGGCGTTCGATATCGACGTAGCGCTCCTCGGCTTCGACGGCGCGGTCGGCCTGCTCGTACTCCGCAAGCAGCGTGTTCCACCGCTCCTGCTCCTCGGAGGTCATCTCGCGACCGTCGGTCGCGGTACGCAACTCGTCGATCTTTGCGAACACGGCAGCGCGGCTCTCTTTAAGGGTTTTCAGTTTGCTCATAAATCTCGTTATTGATTCGTTCGGGAGCAAACTTAATCCACACATCAGCCTCGAAAGGGAAACTTTGTCGCAGTTCAGAAAACAGATTTTCGATGCCGGAAATAAAAAAGGCAATAATTTTGCAAACAAATTCGTTTGCATTGCGTATATTTGCAACGAGAATCATGAAGAGCAGAATCGACATACTGAAAGGTATCCATCCGGGAAAGCTCATCGACCGGGATTTGAAGAAACGCAATCTCAGTCAGCGGTCGTTCGCGGCTTCCATCGGAGAGCATAGCCAAACACTCAATGCTATCATTACGGGCCGTCGCAATCTAACGGTCGAGATGGCATTGAAAATCGAACAGGCATTCGGATACGATGAAGGATTCCTGTTGACGCTTCAGGTGTTTTATGAAATCGCCGAGTACAAGAATCACGTGAAGAGCCGATCAATCGACGGCGTACCGGCTATTCGCCGATCGCTCTTTTGGGATGCCGACTTCGATTCGATCAATTGGGGACGATACAAAGACGCCGTAATCGCACGCGTTGCGGAGCGCGGCAACGATGCCGAAAAAGCGGAAATCGCAAGATTCTACGGAATACCGTTATCGGCGCTCGATACCGTCCGGCCGAACAATGCTTACCGTATAAATACGATGCAACGATATGACCTGCGTAAATAAACTGCATTATGAAACGGTAACGCCGCTTCTGAAAGAGACGCTCGGCATGCTGATGGAGGAAGAGTTGTTCGCCCCGTTCCGACTGGTCGGGGGCACGAACCTGAGTTTGCGCTACGGACATCGCAAATCGGTCGATATAGACCTGTTCACCGATGCCGAATATCGAAGTCTCGATTTTCGGGCATTCGAACGGTTTTTGCGTTCGCATTTTCCATACTACGATTGCAACGATACGACCTCCATCGTAGGTTTCGGACGAGGATATTATATCGGACGATCGGAGGAGGAAGCTGTCAAACTCGACTTGATGTACACCGATCCGTTTCTCGAAACGGCGGAAGTTCTCGATGGGATCCGCATGGCGAGCGTTCGGGATATCATTGCCATGAAGATGAATGTCGTCTCGCGCGGCGGTCGCAAAAAGGATTTTTGGGACCTGCATATGCTTCTCGACGAATATCCGCTTGCCGAGATGTTCGCGTTGCATGCCCGTAGACACGAATGGGAGCATGACGCAGAAGAGTTGCTGGATAAATTTACGGATTTCGCACTTGCAGATGCCGACCTCGACCCGGTATGTCTGCGAGGGCTCGATTGGGACGAAATCAAACTCGACTTGATCGATGCAGTTGAAACATTCGTAAAAAATAGATAATCATCGCTTCAAATTCAACATTTCCATCAGCCGCTCTCTCGATCGGCTTTCGGCAACCGCACGGTCATTTCGTTCCGGCGGCGGTGCGTGTTCGCGCAGACATTCGGTCGGTTGGTCGATAGAAAAGGCGCATACAGCCGATTTTACGGATACTCCGATTATCCGAAATGCAAGTTCACGCATCGTTGTTGAAGTGTGATTTTTTCATTTCGGAACATGATTTGCCGATAATAATTAGGAATAATACAGCGTTCTGAAATAAGAAAGTATTATCTTTGCAGTATGAATATTCGAGAGCATATCGCTGATAAATTGATTGCCTCAGGCGGGTTCTGGTCGTATGACAAGACATCCGTTCGGAAAAATATGTCCGACGATCAACTGATAGAAGCCGCTCTCGAAAAACTCGATTTAGACGATATCGATTTGTTGTTCCGGCTTTTCTCGGCAAAGAAAATCAAAGATGTCTGGCTCCGGACGATGGTCGTACAGGGCGATTACTATTATTCGCTCAATCGTTTTTTCGCTTGGTATTATTTCGGCATCCGCTATCCGGATCGGTACTTGAAAGCGATGATGACGCGCCACCTTTCAAAATTGACCGCATGAGAGGTATAGCCGAACATACCGAAGCGATTATCGAACGAGTATCCCGACTCGAGTGCATCGAAGGGTGGACGCTCGTCGGAGGTACGGCATTGGCTATTCAACTCGACCATCGCAAAAGCGAAGATCTCGATTTCATGCGTTGGCAAACACATAAAGGCGAACGCATGGAGGTGGACTGGCCGAAAATCCGCAAACAGTTGGAGACCGTCGGCGATGTTCGATCGATGGATATTCTCGACCGCAATCATGTCGAATTCGTCGTAGCGGGAATCAAACTCTCGTTTTACGCCCGCGAAAGCAAATCACCGGTAAAGGATCCCATCCCCTTTTTGAATCATATCGTACTTGCCGATGTCGACGCCATCGCCGCGATGAAAATGGAAGTGATGCTTCGCCGCAGCAAATTCCGCGACTATTACGACCTGTATTGCATTTTCCGACAGGATCCCGACGTCATGAAGTTCGTGAAAATGGCAGGCGACTACTCCAACCATCTATTGAAAAGCAAACATATGCTGGCGATGCTCACGAATCACAATCATTTCGATGAAGATCGCAATTTCGATCAACTCGATCCCCGAATAATAATTTCAGCGGTCGAAATCGAAGAATACATCAAAGGGCTATTGAAACAAAATTGAGTGGATACAATTTTTATCGTATCCATTTTTTGTCACTGCTTGATTCGTAAACTCTCGACCAGCCGCTCTCTCGACCGACTTTCGGCGGCGGCACGGTCATTTCGTTCCGGCTGCGGTGCATGTATGCGCAGATACTCCGCTTTCCGCTCTTCGAGATGCCGCACCGAGGCTTCGGTTTCGGGATAAGCAGGAAAGACCACGAGCGACACATCCGCCACACGCGAGAATTTAAGAATTGTACGTTCGTCCATTGCGAGACCATTCTGCTCATCGGCAGACTGCCACTCGTCCTGTTTGACGCCGAAGCGGAACGAACATTTCGAGACGTCGCCACGACGTACCAGTTCCAGCATATCGCTTCCCAGCGTCGTATTGGGAGCCTCGAACGCGAAGCGCAGACCTACGTCGTCCACCTCCAACCGAAGCGTACCGCTCGTCGTGCGGGCGAGGATCGAATCGGTGTTGTGGTTGAAACACATGATGACGTCCGACAGGTCGCACCCGTCGAACGCGCCCCGCGCGATCTTCTCCCGGAACCAACCCATAATCGGGTCGCTCCAACTCTCGAACTTCGCGGCATAGCCGACGATCGTCCGGCTGACGATTCCCTCCTCGCGGCTCTCGATATGCAGATCGCCGATAAGGCTCCGGATCTCTATTTCATTGTTCAGTTCCATTCGTTTTAAGTTTTACGGCAGTCGTTACCGGCTGCATATTCATTTGTACGAAGTATTCGTCGCCGCCATCGTAGGAGTTCATATCTTCGAGGGAGCGGATTTCGTTGGCAGACATCGCGCCGACGATATTCATATTCTTGTAGTATTCCGAGCGGGTCTTGGCATCGCCGCGCAGCAGTCCGTTCAGACCGAAGAGGAAGTAATACTCCCCGAACTCGTCCTCGCGTAGCAGTTTGCAGTTGAACTCCTCCTCGATGCGGACAAGGTACGGCATCAGGCAATACTGCACGAACTCCATGCCCTGATGCTCGATGTTGTTGTTCGTGGCACGCTCCAAGTCGGCGATCATATGCGGCGGGATGCCGTAAATGGTGGCGATTTCGGTCTTTTGGAACTTGCGCGTGGCGATGAACTGTGCATCTTCGGGAGGAATGGAGATGCGTTCGTAGGTCATACCGCCCTCCAACAGCAGCGGGACGTGGGCGTTGTGCAAACCGACAGATTGGGCGATGAGGTCTTTTTTGAGACGCTGGTAGGCTTCGGGCTTGAGTGTCGAGGGATATTTGAAGACGCCCGACATATTGCCGCCCTGATCGAAGAAGCGTTTGCCATAGAGTTGCGCAGAAACGGAGAGTGCGAGGTTGTCGCGATGGACGGCAATCGGACTTTTACCCTTGTAACCGTTGGTCGAGAGTCCGCGCAGGTGGATGACATCTTCGTTCGGGAGCAGTTCGCCCGTATCCGATCGGTAGAACAGTTCGTCGTTGTCGGTAAGGAGCGGCTCGATACGGGCCGGATGGATGAATTTCAGCCGAACGGGACGGTAACGTTTATCCCGAAAGATGCGGGCATAGCCGTTGCCCCACAAAGCACACGAGACCATCAGGTGATGCATCAGGTCGAAACGTGTGGAATAGGAGTTGGGAGCCTGCACGAGTCGGTGGCAGAGATGGGGTCGTACTGTCGTTCGCGACCGCGAACAGTACGGCGATATAGGTGCAAAGGGAGCGTTCCGACCGTTTCGGAGAGGATTCGCACGCAAGCCCAAACTGCCGTGAGGTTCAATGCGCCCTCCTCGGTGATATACGGCTGGCGCGTAGCATCGGCGACCGTGTCGGCGGTAATGACTTTATTCACCGCAGCCTCGAACTCGGCTGAGGTAAGTTGCCGCTGGCTGATGCCCCGCAAAAAAGAAAACCACTTCATCAAACTTGCTTTGCGGCAAACTTAATGAAGTGATTCTCGTTTTTAGTTAGACACTGTCCTAATCTTTTTTTAACTCTTCAATTTGCTCAATATAAAGAGTTTCGATCAGTTTGTTTGTAACATTTTGTTTCTCGGCAGTTTTTGAGCAATATATCTTATAGTATGTTAATCGAATTCTAATACCGGACAAAATACCTGGATCTAAACACTTTCCTTTATAAAGTTGTTCATTAATTTCATCATATAATTTCCAATCACCATTTGTACTGTCTACTTTTAAGAAATAGCCAGTGAGTTCTTGTGTCTCTTTTTCTAACTCTATAGATTGCTGAATAACATTATACGCCTGTTGCAATTTTTCAGTTGAAACATGATTATGCGCAACAGGATTATCAATATCGGAAGTAGTCCAAGCTGTTTTAATACTAATATTATTATCTATTAAGCCTTTTATAAATCGTTTATAGTGTGTAATAGCGTACCCTTTTATATCATTTAGGTGATTAGTCAAAGATTGTTCATCTTTAAAATTAAGTATTTCATCAATATAATTTAATGTATGATCCATATTTGACCCGCCAAATAAGTCGAGATTATCTTGAATATACATATGTAAGTTAAAAGAGGCTGCCGAAGTATTAAAAATATATAATTCCGGATTGATTTGACGGCTTTCTGGCGTATTAGATATTTTTTTATGGGTGTTAATGACAAACTCTTGGTAACTTGCTATTAAGGGGGATAGTATACTTGCTTTTATATCATGTGAGTTATTAGCATCAATAAAACCTAAATGAATAATGGGTTTCCGACAATTAATACGTTCTTGTATTATATCTGCATATCCTGATTGTGGAATCACAAATGCATCTTCTTCTGGAAGCATGTACTCTTCCACATTCTCAAATTTATCAATGATCTCAAATTCTTGTTCTTTAACTGTGGTCAAAGAATAATATTCGTTAGATATTTCAGGATTTAAGTATAATGAACGTAAATCAATCTGGCCAGAAAATAATGAGGCAAGTTTATTCGTAGAAGTTCGTATTGCCAAATACTTATCTTGATCATTATCTGCATATAACATACATAGATAACGAGTTTGGACAGCATCCAAACCTACAAATAACTGTATTGTATCGTAATACAGTAAAATTTGATCTATGTATATTACTTTATTCATTTACCAGTCTTACTGATTTTATGTCAAAACATTTCGAGCGCCACCATGAATAATGGTTGGTTGAATTTTTATTTGGCGTATGCGCTATTAATCCGTCTGATTTAGTTAATGTTAATTCTCCAATATGTAGATCTTTTCCTTTGAATTTTGGAAGTTTGGCTATCGCTTGGCAACTCGCAATATCTGTAAACAAAGATATAGCCATAGCTTGGCATTCACTGACAGCAAACCGTTTATTGGGATCTAAAGCCCTATATGATAAAAAATCAGTATTGGAAGGATGTTCAGAATTGAGGATACGATAGTACGAACCACCAGAAGGCTCCTTTGCGTCTTTTGGAGGGCAACTTTTGGGTAAATTCTCGTACCAATCCATGTCAATTAAGAAAATTAGAATGTAAATATACTACAAAATTCTGAATATCCAAATTTAAGTCTTGTGTAATAACCTATTCAACACCCTCCTGAATGAACTGAATTCAGAGTATCGGCGCTTGCCGGTGATGGTGATGTAGAAATCCTCCAACCGCTCGTAAGCCTCCAGCTGCGTCGGATAGAGGTCGCGCATACGGAGATAGAATTCCGCAAAGCCCTCGAACGAGAGGAAATGCCGCACTTCGGGTTCGAGGGGATTCATCGCCGACAGTTCCGCCTCGACTTTCTCGCGCTCGGCTGCGATGACCGGCGAGTGATAACGCTTGTACTGCTTTCTATTCATCTTTCTGCTCATAATCTATCGTGTTATAAGGTTAATAGTCCTCTGTTTTCATAGGGGTTGCTCTCGTCGTTCGCCTGTGCGGTCATCCACTCGCCTAATGCCATAATCGAGGCGACGATGCCGTCGATCTTCTGCGTCGATTTCTCCTTGTCGGGTTTGATGTTGCCCGCAGGATCGGTCTTGACAAGCGTCGATGCGAGCATCCACCACAAGACAGGATTGCCGAAGTGTTCGATCTTCTCGGTCAGCACTAATTTCTCGAACTCCTTGGTCGGTGCCGACATCGAGCCGTAGCCCTGTCCGAAAGGATTGCACTCCATACCCTCATTTTGAAGATCGATGATCGTCTGCGAAGAGTTCCACCGGTCGTAAGCCGATGTCCGCAGGTCGTAATCGGCCACGATACGCAGGATATCCGCCTTGACGAAGTCGTAATCGATGACATTGCCCGGCGTAACGGTTACATAGCCCTCCGCCACCCACTTGTCGTAGTTGATATTCTCCTTGCGGATCTTCACCAGCATCTTTTCCTCCGGAATCCAAAAGTGCGGCAGCAACTGAAAACGGTCGTGCTCGTGAAAGAGCAGCACGTAAGCCGTAATATCCGATACGTTCGAGAGGTCTAAACCGCCCCAGCAGGCGCAGCCTTTCAGGTCGGCAGGGTCGGTTGTACCGATGCACTTTTGCCAAACGTCGTCGAGTATCCAAGTCCGTTCAGCATCGACCCACAGGTTCACATTCTTCGTCATCACGTTGCGGACGGCTTCGGGACGGTTCTTGGCATCTTTCACTTGGTCGGCGAGGTATTCAGCCGAAAGCGATACACCTAAGTTGGGATTCGACTTGATCCACATTTTCGGATCGTCCCACTCCGATTTATCGTCGAGCGTGTAGATAATGCCGAACAACGAATCGTCCTCGTTCACGCCACGTAGCACTTTGATGACGTTCTCCCGATAGGCATAGCAGACTCCCGACTTGTCGAAGCCCGCCGTCGTGATGATGAACATCAGCGGTTGCCGCCGTGCGCCAAAAGCCGACTTGATGACGTCGAACATTCCGTTGTCCTTGTGGGCGTGGAACTCGTCGATGATGCCGCAACTCGGGTTCAGACCGTCGTGCGTGCCGTAGTCCGACGACAAGGGCTTCATCGTACCGCCTTTGAATTCATAGACGATCGAGTTTCGGTAGGGAGTCAGGTAGTTTTTCAGGTCGGTCGCCTTGACGATCTCCACCGCATCCGAAAAACAGATTTTCGCCTGATCCTTGACCGTCGCGGCCGAATAAACCTCCGGGCGGCTCTCGCCGTCGGCGAAGAGCATATACAACCCGACACCGGCGGACAGTGCGGTTTTGCCATTTTTGCGGGCTATTTCGATATAAGCGTATCTAAAGCGGCGTGTACCGTCGGCATTTTGCCACCCAAAGATATTCCACAGCACGAACTGCTGCCACGGCTCCAGACGGAACCGCTGTCCCGCCCACTCGCCTTTGGTATGTTTGAGTTTCTCGATGAAACGGATAGCGCGCATTGCGGCTTTCTTATCGAAATACCGACCCATGTCGAGCGCACGGTCGAGATCGGCGTAGTAACGCTCGACGGCGAGGCGGACATACTCGCAGACGAGAATCTCGCCGGAGCGCACCTGCTCGGCATAGATTTCGGCGGGATATTTCTTTGTTGCGGTCATATTTCAACAACTTATTTTATCTCCTCGAACTCGGCGAAGTCGTCTTTCGGCGTACTATCCGAAAGCAAAGCTGTCACGCGGCTGCGACTGATAGGAGTCAATCCGAATTCGGCAGCCAGCGCTTTGGCGTTGGCGAGCGCCGATTCCGCGACCTTGCGTTTGGAATTGACGACCGTCGCCGTACCGTGCTTCGTCATCACTTCGATAGTATATCCCTCTTTTTCGGTTTCGCGCATCATATCGTGGTACAGCCCCATTTCACGAGCATAGGCGACGACCAGATCCACACCGACGGTGTCCAACAAGCATTTGTGGATCAACTCCGTCGCCACGACCTCGAACACTTTCTTCGCCGTACCTTTCAGACCGGAGCGCGGTAATGCCGCGACGGCGGTGCCGGCGGAAACAGCACCGCCGGTCATCCGGCACGGCTGGTCAGTACCCCGTAAGGATTTCAATTCATCAGGTAGTTTTTTGCGACCTCTCATAAAGACATACTTCTAACCCTCCGATATTGTCCACCATACATACAGAATAGAAAATCGCCATTTTTTCCAGGCAGTTTTAATGAAAACCGCCGATTATTTTAGGCGCTTCCATCGGTTTATACATAATAAAACATCCGAGTCTTGCGAACCCGGATGCAGTAATTGAAATATCGTACGGAACGTCAGAAAGCTTGACTGCGCAACCACTCGTTCAGGAAGCGATCGTAGACGATATATCCGTTCTGAGTTTTATAAACCAATTCGTTGGCAAACAGTTTTTTGATCGCGCTGCTCACGCTGCTGGCGGCTCGAAGTTTATACTTTGCAATGAACTCTCCGGCAGAAATCTCCTTGACGCACCCTTCACGAGCGATGGCTTTGAGCAGGCGAACGCTTCCTATCGGGTAGGCAGCCAACAGATTTTCGTAAGCGTAAGTCGATTCTTCGACGATCTCCCGAATGGCGAAATCGACCGTTGCGGAGTCGATTGCGACCGAATATCCGTAAAGCCGATTCAAAATCGCTTGGATATACCATGTATGACCGTCGAATCGGTCGTAAATCGAGTCGAACACGGTTCGTTCCAACACCCGCTCCTGTCCAGCGAAAAACGACTCGGCAAAATCATAGTAAACCGTCTTGTCGATTCGATCGATAGAAAGCGTCTGGGTACTTTGATAAAACGGTTTTTTAGCCGAAAGGAACATCTCCTGCATGACGTGTTGTTTGCTGCCTGCGAAGATGAAATTCACGTTCGGCAGAAATTGGATATATGAACGCAACAATGCCTCGACACCCTTTTCGGGATATTCGGCGATTTGTTGGAACTCGTCAATCGCGATGTAACAACGTTTGTCGGCCGATTGCAGATAATCGAATATCTCCTTAAGAGTCGTCTCCTCCGATGCCGGAGCAATATCGATCGTCGCCTTGGGCAATCCGGTCAATTCATCGAACGTAAAAACAGGGCGGCAACTCTTGATGAATTGCGCGACACGGCTCAACGCCTTCTGCGGGACAGTATCCAATCGCCCCAATACCGTATTGGCGAACAGCCGTATGAAATCCCCGAGGTTTTGCGTCGAGTAGATGTCCATATAAAGCGTTACCGTATCCGGCTGCCGCTCTTGCAATCGGTAGAAGACATGCTTGATCAATCCGGTTTTCCCCATACGGCGCGGGGCAATCAGCGTCAGATTACGACCGTTGTACAGCGCATCAATCATCGTTGCGGTTTCCCGCTCGCGATCGCAGAAATAATCGGGACTATAATAGCCCGAGATGAGAAATGGATTATTCGGTTTCATTATATTCTCGTTTTGTCGTTACGAAATTATCGTAACGCAAATATCGCAACAAATTCCGAAACATCCAATTATTCCGTACAATATTTCAAAGAACACATCCGAGAGTTATTTCTTATTTCTCAATTTTGCACGCGCGTACAGAAGACTTGGGGCGCGATTGCTTTTCGCAAGGTCCGAAGGATTTTCGCCCCCTACCCGTGTTCGGTCGGGAGCGTACCTCGATCACGTAACTCTTTGATGTTCATATGCTGGATTCCAAAGAGTTGCGAAAATTGCCAAAGTTTTGCGTATTAAATAGTTAGCCTGATTCATTAATTCACTGTACTTCAATCATCGTTTCGTTTTATCGCCCTTTTTCAATATCGCATCGCCTATGGTCATCGACGGCGAGTGATGGAGTAATCGCCGCTGCTGCGCCATCTCGATATAGATGCGCGTGGTCTTGGTATCGGAGTGTCCCATCATATCCTTGATCGTCTCGATGTCTATGCCCTGCTCGACCATCAGCGCACCGAACGTGTGCCGCAGCGAGTGCGCCGAAATCTTCGGATGCGAGATGCCGATGCAGGCGAGACGTTGCTTGACGATACGTCCGATCGTCTGCCGCACGAGCCGATTGTCGCATTGCGCCTTGTGGGATACGAAGAGCGGAGTGTCGCTGTCGAAGTTCCTATCGGCGATATACTCCTCCAGCCACGCGACCGTGTCTGGATGCAGTACGACGATCTCGTTCTTGTCCGTGCGTCCCTTGCGCTGGATATGGAGGATCGGCTGCCCCTCGCGCTCGGCGAAATCGCCGATGTCGATACGCTCCACCTCGCAGGTACGAAGCCCGTTGAAGAGCATCAGCGAGATCATCAGCCGGTCGCGGCGTCCGATGATAGTCGCAGTATTGATGCTGTCCAACAGCCGGAACGCCTGCTCCGCCGTCAGCGGCAGTTTGCTGTACTCCGTATGGCGTTTGCTGCTGCGGATCCCGGCAGCGATATTGTCGTAGTAGCCCTGCCGCTCGCAGAAGCTGTAAAACAGTTTGAGGATCGTAACGAGACTGTTCGCCGTATAGACGCTCTTGCCTTCGGCTTGCAAGTGCTGTTTGTACTCCAAGACGTGCCGACGCTCCGGCGAACGGGTATCGATATTGCGCACCGACAGCCACCGGAACCACAGCGCGATTTTGCGCCGGTAGTCCCGTTTGGTGGCAGGGAGTATGTCGCACTCCGAAATCCATTCGGAGATGATTTCATTCAGGTTAAGGGTCGTTCGCATAGTCGTCGAGGTCTATGATAAAAAAGCAGGCGGCACGAAGCGATTTTTTCCAACAGCCAATCTCTCCCATATTCGATTTACATATCAATTCAAGGTCTCCCACCGCCTGCTCGCTTTACATCATAGGCATTCGTTTTAGAGGTTCGACATCGTGTTATCTTCGCTCCCGAGCGCTCTTACGGTTGTGGCAAGAGTTGCAGAGGGATTGCAGGTTCTGCAAGTCGAGCGGCGCCCCGCCCCGATTGATCGGGACGATGTGGTCGACCATCTGCGCCGGAGTATGCCGGTCGTGTTTCAGGCACTCCTCGCACAGCGGTTGCTGCTCCAACTTGACGAGGCGCAGTTTCCGCCATGCGGCGGATCGGTAGAACTCCGTGTTGGCGTGGCGGCGTCCCGACTGCGGCTTATGCTCCGGCAGCCACGGACGGCGGACAGTACGTTTGAGGTGCGGCATCGTCAGAAGATGATTTCGGGGTTCAACGGCAGGTCATGATCCTCGGTCTCGAAGCCGACGATGCGGACGATCTTCGCATCGGGATAGCGTTCGCGAAGCTCGCGAGCGGAGATGCCGTACTTGGCGAAGTCGGCTGTGTAGGCAGCCGGACCGTGCTGTTCCGTATTGCGGCGGAGATTTTCGATTTCGACCTCCGTCCACTTCTCCATCTCGCCGTTATGGGTCACATACTTGCGGCGGCCGTCTTCCAAATGATGAATGATTCGTTGTAGTTTCATATTGTATTCTTTTTCGATTGTCAGCGCAGGCTTTCGCCATCGAACTTCACCGGACGGCACAAGCGTGTCAGTCGGTCGAAAGTCCGCTCTCCGTAACGGCGAAGCAGTTGTTCGCGAGTAAGGTTCGTAGAGATGAACAACGGCCGCAGATAGCGTTCGGCAGCGTTGATGACGCGGTTGAAGCCCTCGTACTTCTCGCCGTAGTCGTTCACGAGCGGCTCGACGCCCAACTCGTCGATAATGGGATAAGCCGTGCGGGTCAGGTAGTCGAGGTTGGTCGTATGCACATCGTATCCTGCAGTCCGCAGGGCGAGGTCGTAAGGTTTCGAGAGTTCGTCGGCGTGAATGGCGACCGTCATCCGTTCCTTCATCGCCAGCAATACGGGAACGACGCCCGTAAGGATAATGCTCTTGCCGCGTCCGCAATCGCCGTAGAGCAGCAGTCCGCGCCCTTCGGTCGAGGTCATCCAGTCGATGATCCCGGCATATTCGGGCAGATGGCGGTAACGCACGATCGAAGTATCGACCCGACGGAAGATTTCGCAAAACAGTCCTTCGCAATAGTCCCTGTCGCCCCACGAGAGGTCGTACGGCGAGCGGACGACGAGGCGTTTGTCTGCGATCATGCGATCGATAAGCGATGCGATTCGGTTCATGCGGCGTGTCGTTTTGGTCGTGTGAAAATAGATCCTACTGTATTTGCGCAAAGAGGTCATTGTCCCACATTTCATTTGCGGTCGAGTTTTTCCAACAACCGTCGGATACGCTCATCGGTCGCAGGATGGATGATCTGCCCGGGATGCTGTCCTCGCGCAGGCTGTGCCGGTTGCAACGAGAACAGTCCCGCCCAGTTGTTGGCGATGCTGCGGTCAATGATGGCAGCGGCAACCGCCGGATCCTCGTCCGAAAGGCTGCGCAGCAGCGACAGACATTTCCTCGCTCCCGACTCGCTGCGATAACTCTCGCGACGAATACGCTTGTACTCCAACCATACGGTCATCGGCTCCCGCCACGCTGGTTCGAGCATCGAGAGGAACTGCGCATGGTTCAGACGCGGCATTTCTCTCTTTTTCGCGCAACTTTTTCTCTCTTCGCCCGCCGAACGCCCTTTTTCTTTTTTGCTTGTTTTTTCTTTTTCAGAAGAATCCCTGTTCAGTCTATGTACGGTTGCAGACAGCGTCGCACCTTGCAACGCTTCGGACGGATTCGTGTCGGATTGCGTTGCAGTCAGCGTAGTGCGTTGCGACGCAAACAGCCGCTCGAACGAATGCAGCCGATAAAGCGCGCTCCGATTGCCGCCCCGTTCCTCCACGGAGATAATACCTCTATCCGCCAAAATTTTACGCATCCGCCAGACGGTCGATCGGTCGAGTTTCGTGCGGCTCTGCAAGACGGAGAACGATACCGCGAATTCGTCGCGCCAGCCGCAGCGGTTCGCCGTGAACATCAAAGCATACCATAACACGATAGCATTGGACGGCAGTTGTTCGGTTTCGAGCCACTCGTTGAAGAGTTTTATCTCCGTGAGGTAGTTCATCGTCGCCCGAATCTGCCCAATACCCGTTGCAACTCGCTTTGGCGCGGCTCCGCCGGTCGTGCGACCAGTCCCATATGCACGAGCAGGTCGATTTTCGGAATTCGTATTCCGCCGTTGGCATGGACCTTTCGGATGCCGTATCGCCGACAGTCCCGATCCAGTTGCCGCAGCGATTTGCCAATCAAATCGGCAGCCTCCTGACGGGTCATCAGAATCGTTTCGGCCGACTTGTCGTCCATCGTCTTCAACTCCTCGACCCGCTGTTGAAGCGAGAAGATGCATCCCTGCATATCTTCGATAATAGCGTCCAATTTCATATTCGTTTTATTTCGATTTCCGTGGACAAAGTTCCTAATAACCGAAAAATAAAATGCGGGCAGTACCCGCATTACTACCCGCAAGAATATTTCTATTCATCTATTATTCAGTATATCTATTTCGCGCTCTTTTCGATCAGAGCATCGATCAGCCGTTCCAAGAAATCCGTACTCTTCGTCTTGCGGTTCAACACCTCCTCGCGGATTTTATAAGCATTCGGCAAGGAGACATTGAGCGTCTTTTCAGCGAATGCCACCAATACCGAAAACGGAGCGTATTTACCCACTGCATTCAAAATCGGACCGAGATACTCCAAAGCGGAGAGCAGCTCTACCAAATCCCGCTTCGTGAATTCCGAACTCCAAAACAAATCCGGAATATCGTGTTTGCGAGGCGGTTGAAACAACGACGGATGCACGATCCGTTCGTTCAACAGCATCAACTCCGATTCCAAGATGCGTTTGGCCGCCGCGACATAACGGGTTGGAGAGACTTCGCATTCAGCCGATTTGAGACGTGTCGTTCGTGCTGGATGCAGCAGGTCCAATCGGGCTTGAGTATGCGTCAGAATCCGAAAAAGCCGTTTGTAATCCGCCGTGTTGTCGCTGACTTCGATAACCGTACGAACAAAATCGTCGTAGGTCGATTGCAATTCTTCTCGACGACAAGGACGAAGCGTGAATAATAAGTTTATGAAAGGCGTCTCGATTAACGGATTCATAAGTATCTGCAAATATCCGATGAACAACATGCATCCAGTTCTCCGTTCGAGATATGCCGAATATTCTCCCGAATCTTTTCGACCGGCCAATCCCACCATCGCAATTGCAGCAAGCGGTCGATCGTATCCGCATCGAACCGCTTACGGATCTCGCGTGCAGGCACTCCGCCGACGATCGTATAAGCCGGAACATCTTTCGTCACGACAGCCCGTGCTCCGATGATCGCGCCGTCGCCGATATGAACGCCGGACAAGATGACTGCCTCGAATCCGATCCAGACGTCGTTGCCGATGACGATGTCGCCCTTATCGTCCCAAGCCGACGCGACATCGGTCCGATCCAGTCCCCACTCCTCGTAAAAGAGCGGGAAAGTATAGGTGGAAAGCGACCGCAGCGAGTGATTGGCGCAGTTGAACAGGAATTTAGCGCCGCAGGCGATCGAACAGAACTTGCCGATAACGAGCCGTTCGCGATGGACCGGATAGTGATACAACACGTTATTTCGCTCGAAATCGCACGGATCGTTTACGAAATCGTTGTAAATCGTATAGTCGCCGACCTCGATCGACGGATCGCGGACGACGGAATTCAGATAAATCGTTTGTGGGTCCCCGCTGCGGGGATATATTTTTGTCATCATTGTAGTATAAACATGCCAATGCAACCCTGTGACAGGGTTACGATTTTGTTATTTGAAAATTTAGGGAGATACGGGCATAGTGAATCCATGCCGAAGAGCGACTCCCCGACACACCCGGAGCAGGATAGTTATATGCAGCGTTGCCACTTCATTACAATGACAAAAATAAAATATCAACGATATAAATCCAAATAATTTTATTTCATATGCAACTATTTCATTCGGTTCAGAATCCATGCGATATTCTGTCCGAGGTTCTTCATGTTGGCGACACCTTCATCATCTTTCATTGCTTCTCCCGGCAAACGCCCATAAGCGATATTCCAATAAGTAGAACCTGCTACATACATCTCTTTGTTGAGAAAGAAATGGTTGATGGTGTCGATGGTGTTCATGGCTCCGGCACGCCGGGCAACGGCGACCGCTCCGCCTACCTTGTGTCGAAACATCCCCGGATTGGTGTCGCTTACTACACTGGCACGCTCAATAACCGCTTTCAATGTGGAAGAAACATCCGCCGAGTAGGTTGAAGAACCGAGGATAATTGCATCCGCTTCGGTCATTTTCCTGTAAAGTTCCTGAAAAATATCATCGCTGAACACGCAATTCTTCTTTCCTGCGCAGGCGAAACAGGCTTTGCAAGGGTTAATAGTGCTCCCTGCCAACTGGATGTGTTCCGTTTCATATCCCTCTTTTTCCAGCTCGCCCAATACAAGATTCAGCATATCCGCCGTATTGCCGTCCTTGCGTGAACTGCCATTGATTGCCAATACTTTCATTTTTCTATGTTCTTTGTCAGACAGCCCCAGCGCATCGGCAGCATTTATGCCACCGATGCCCAGTCCTATCCCTGCCGCTACCACACCCATTTTTTTGAGTGCTTCGCGGCGGGTCATACTATTTTTCCCACTCATTTCGGTTATTTATAGGATTCAGTGAATATCTGCACTATGTCTTCATCCGACATCTGTATACGGTCAGCAGTAAACATGATACCCATCACTTCGCGCGTGTTGCGCATGAAGGTCTCGAACTCATCAGGCGTAATGCCATAATCCGACATTTTCAGATCCGCCACTCCACAAGCGTCCTGCAAGCGGACAAGAGCTGTGATGAAATCTTCGGGCTGGGTTGCATCGGGCATACCGAGTAACTGAGCCAGTTCGACAAAACGATCATCGCAGCCATGATTACGCACAAAGTAACTGAAATATGCCTTGCTAATCATAATCAATCCGGCTCCATGCGGTAAATTTGGATGATAAGCAGAAAGCGCGTGTTCCAGCCCGTGTTCGCTGGTTAGAAGCGTGAGTGTCATTACGGCTCCCGACAGGGTGTTGGCGAATGCGACACGGGTACGGGCTTCCAAATCTGTACCATCTTTTACGGCACGAGGCAGGTATTCGGCAAGATTACGGATAGCCTCGCGTGCGTTCATGTCGCTGGCAAGGTTGGCACTGGCTGCGATGAATCCCTCCACGCTGTGGAACAGGGCATCAAAACCTTGAAAGGCGGTAAATTGAGGCGGCACGGAAAGCATCAACTCCGGATCGACGATGGCGAGGACAGGAAAAAGCGACAGGTGCATGATGAATGCCTTTTCATTGGTTTCCTCTTTGGTAATGACACCGCAACCGTCCGTTTCCGATCCCGTGCCGGCAGTGGTCGTAATGGCGATGATGGGCAACGGGCGGTTTTGTATCGGTTTTCCCTTGCCGGAACCGATAACTACATAATCCCACAAATCGCCCTCGTTGGTCGCAAGCAGGGCGATTGCTTTCGAGCAGTCCATGACGCTGCCGCCGCCCAATGCCACGAGAAAATCGGCATTGTACGCACGTGCTGCATTCGCTCCCGCTACGGAGTTGGCGACTGTCGGATTCGGCATAATGCCATTGAACACTTCTGTTTCCACGCCTGCCTGATGCAGTTCTTCTTCGGTACGGGCAAGGTAGCCATTATCACGAGTGGACTTGCCGTTGGAGATGACTATCAACGCCCGTTTGCCTGGCATAGACTGCGCATGAAGGTTATTCAACTGTCCTGCCCCGAAAAGAATTTGGGTAGGTATGTACTGGTTATAATTCAAATTAGTTTTCATTGTCTTATGCTATTTTGTTAATTATCAAATATAAATAGGTTTTTCCGTCGTATTATTTCATCCATAATTCATCAATAAGAGGCATTGCATCTATGATTTCAAGATGAAGTACCATATCCTTTGTTTCCGCAAAATATTTTTGGAGGTGAGGTGATACAAAATGCCGGTCATAGGCATCCTGACTTTGGTATTTTTCAAGAATTGTAAATTGGTTCGTATGTTCTTTATCCCATACGGCATAAAGAACCTCGACACCTTCTTCCAAACGTAGTGATGCTTCTATTTCCTCTTTCAATATCTGCTTATACTCTTCAATTTTAGAAGGTTCGACCGTTATATGTGCTATTTTTATCATTGCTGTTTTCTGTTATGATTGATACTAATACCAGTCGTGCTTCTCGTTTCTATTGAGCGCGGCTATTTGCTCCATTTCATCATCAGTTAGCGAAAAATCGAAAATCGAGATATTCTCCTCGATATGGTCGGGATTGCTCGAACCGGGAATAATGACCACGCCCCGCTGCAAGTCCCATCGGAGGATGACCTGCGCTACCGACTTGTTGTGTCTGGCTGCGATTTCGGACAGCACCGGATCGTTCAAAAGTTCTTTTTGATGCCCGCGGCCGCCGAGCGGATACCATGCCTCGACAACGATTCCGAGCGCGTGGAGATGTTGCACTACTTCCGTATCCTGATAATACGGGTGAACCTCATTTTGAACCAACACCGGCCTGATGTTCACTTTAGGCAGAAATTCGTTGATCTCCTTGAAGTAGTAGCACGACACGCCGATCGAGCGAATTTTGCCTGCCGCCACCTGTTTTTCCATCGCTTTGTACGCTTTCACGTCGTCCGTGCCGGGATGGTGCAGCAGCATGAGGTCGATATACCCGATGTCGAGCTTGCGCAGGCACTCCTCGATGGCAGTTTCAGGGTTGGAATATTGGTTGGGATAGAGCTTGGTCGCCACGAAAATCTCCTCGCGCGGCACACCCGATTCCCGTACTCCTTGTCCCACTTCCTCCTCATTGCCATAGACGGATGCCGTGTCGAATTTGCGGAACCCCGCGGCAATGGCCGTTTTCACGGAATTGATACAGGTTGCCCCGTGTAGGCAGTAAGTACCAAGTCCGACTATCGGCATGTCGTAACCGCTGCTTAACCTTATTGTCGGGGCATTGCCGTTCGTACCTTTCGAGAGGTCGAATATCCCCGTGTTTGTATTGTCGTTGAAATTCAAATTCATGCTTTCGATCCATTTTTCAATAGTTTCTTTCGATTCGTTTCCGCTGAACCGTCGTCCCTGTTTCCATTCAGCTCCGGCAGCCAGACGATGCAGGTCGGTGTCGCTCGACCCGATGCCGCTGGAGTGCGAGGTGCAGAACGGAATGATGGTCTTGCCCGCAAGGTTGTGACTTTCAAGGAAGGTGAAAATGACTTTCGGAGCCTTGCCCCACCAAATAGGATAGCCGAGAAATACTACATTGTAGTCGGCGAGATTTTCACATTTGCCCTTGATGGCAGGACGTGCCGACGGGTCGTTCTGTTCGCGGTTGGCACGGGAGGATGAATTATTATAGTTCAAATCCTCGGAGGTGTAAGCAACTTCAGGGTTAATGCGCCAAGTCGCTGCATCTGTCACTTCAACAATCCGGTCGGCAATTCCCTTTGTCGTGTTCGTACAAGAGAAATAGACTACCAAAGCACGACTACCCGACGGAGTAGGGTCTGGTGTAGGGTCGGGATTCGGTTCCGGTTCAGGGTCAGGAACGGGCGTTGGTTCCTCTGTCTTTATCGGTTCATCTGACGGACTGCAAGCATTTGTTGTCAATAACATACACGGTAGTATTATAGATAATAGCCACATTTTCATTTCTTAATCGTTATTTGAGATTGTTGTAAAAGAATTCCTCCATTTTGTCGAATGGAATGGCTTGCAAATTATCATAAAGGTCTGTATGACTTGCGCCGGGAATAATCATCAATTCCTTGTTATCACCTTTCAGTTTCTCGAACGCATCTTCTCCGAAATAACGCGAGTGTGCCTTTTCGCCATGAATGACAAGCACAGCATTTTCTATCTCGTCTGCACGGCTCATCAACGGGAAGTTGATGAACGGGATAGCTTCCGTTGCATTTCGTCCCTGATTGGAATTGAGCGAACGTGGGTGATAACCGCACGGGGTCTTGTAGTAGGCGTGATAGTCCTTGAAGAACTGCGGGGCATCGGCAGGCAAGGTGTCGGGAACGCCGCCGCCCGGCTTCGGGAAGCCGTTACGGAAATCCTCAGTACGTTGTGCCGCAAGTTTTTTGCGGAGCGCGTTGCGTGCTTCGGCACTATCGTCGGCATCGAAATAGCCGTTGGCATTCACGCGGCTCATGTCGTACATTGTGGAAGCGACGGTCGCCTTGATGCGCGGGTCGGCTGCTGCGGCATTGATAGCCAGTCCTCCCCAGCCACAGATACCGATAATGCCTATTTTTTCGGCGTCCACCATGTCGTTGGTTGCAAGGAAATCGACAGCAGCTGAAAAATCTTCGGTATTGATGTCGGGCGACACCACATAGCGGGGTTCGCCGCCGCTCTCACCTGTGTAAGAAGGGTCGAAAGCGACGGTCAGAAATCCGCGTTCCGCCATCGTCTGTGCATAAAGTCCGGCGGCTTGTTCCTTGACAGCTCCGAACGGACCGCATACAGCGATGGCGGGCAGCTTGTCAGAAGCATCTTTTGGCATATACATATCGGCCGCCAGCATAATGCCGTAACGGTTGGTGAATGTCACTTTACGGTGGTTCACTTTGTCGCTCTTGGGGAATGTCTTGTCCCAATCAGCGGTTAAATTCAACTCTTTCATATCCTTTTCGTTATTCGTTCTTTGACAGGCCGCTCCCGACAGAAGCATCGTTATGATGACAAGGAGCGCAATTAAACTTTTATTCATGACAATCGGTTTTTATGTTTCTCAATACTTTGGCCGGCACGCCGGCAACAATAGCGTTGTCGGGTACGTCTTTCGTCACGACGGCTCCGGCGGCGACGATGGCGTTCTCGCCGACCGTAACGCCCGGCAGTATCATCGCTCCCGCACCAATCCACGCCTTGCGACAGATAACAACAGGCTTTGTCTGCAAGGTGTGGCGTATTTCGGGTTGTTCGGGATGTCCTTCCGTAAGGATTTTGGCTCCCGGTCCGATGAACACGCCATCTTCAATCGTGATACCGCCTTGGTCGAGGAACGTGCAGCCGAAGTTGATGAATACCTCTTTACCCACGCGGGTCGTTTTGCCGAAAGCCGTATAGAACGGTGAGAACATACGCACGGAACTGTCCAGCGGCTGCCCCCAGATGCGTTCGAGCAACGCCCGCACTTCATCGGGCGAATGGTAGCCCGTGTTGAGTTCTCCGACAAGCTGTCTTGTTTTTTCGACCTCCTTGCACAGACGGGGAAAGTCGGCATCCGTTTCCGTAATTCGCTTTCCGCTGCGCATTCTTTCTATAATATCGTTCATCATTACGTCCCCTCTTATTTGATTGTACTCATATCGATTACATAACGGAACTTCACTTTTCCGTCGGCTACATTGCGCCAAGCCTTGTCCATTTCGGATGCATCCGCTTTGATGATTTCCACTTCGGGATAGATGTCGTGCGCCACCGAATAGTCGAGCATCTCCTGCGTCTCTTTGATGCCGCCGATAAGCGAACCGTACACTTTGCGCTGGGAAAGAAAAGCCATGTTTGCGATATTCAGTGTTGATTTGTCGGGAAGACCAACAATCGCCATTTCACCGCCCATTTTCAGCATGGCGACATATTGTATCGGTTCATAGTTGGCGGGGATGGTGCTGATGATGAAATCGAACGTGTTTTTCAGCCCGTTCATCTCTTCGGCATTATTTACATTCACATAACGGGTTGCCCCCATCCGTGCGGCATCGGCACGCTTCTCTTCCGTGCAGTCAAACACTGTTACATCAGCACCCAAATCCACAAGATACTGGACAGCCATGTGACCCAATCCGCCGTAGCCGGCAACTGCCACCTTGTCGCCCTTCTTGACATTGCTGAAATGAATAGGCGACCATGTTGTTATACCTGCGCACAAAAGCGGGGCAACACGTTTCAGGTCAGCATTGTCAGGTATCTTGATGGCGAAGTTCTCGCTTACCACTATTTTGTCGGAGTAGCCACCCATTGCCATCTCGCCGTCATGATAGATGTCTTTTGAATTGTAGGTAAAGGTCGTGCCTTTTTCGCAGAACTGCTCTTTGTGCATCTCGCAAGAAGGACAGTGACTGCAGGCATTGACCATACAACCAACACCAGCCAAATCCCCGACTTTGAACTTGGTTACATTCTTGCCTACTTTTGCCACTCGTCCGGCTATTTCATGTCCCGGAATCATAGGATAAGAAGCATATAGTCCTTGTTCCTGTTGCTCATCCCATGCGGCGTGCAAATCACTATGACAGATACCCGCATACAGAATCTCGATCTGAATGTCGTTGTCGCCGATAGCATGGCGGGTAAATTCATAAGGATGAAAGGTGTCCTTAGCTGAAAACATGGCAAAGCCTTTTGCCGGAATACGTTCATTTTGGTTTTGTGCGACGGCAGAAGCAAGGAATGCCAAAGCCATAAGGGTTGTAATTACGATCCGTTTCATATTCGCTTGATTTTGAACTGTTATTTTGTACGATGTAAAATTAGGGCGTTCAGTCATGCGATCCGGTACCTTTCTTACGGGCAGAAGTACCCCGATTACGGGTTTTATTAGAAGTGGTTCGTTATGATAATCAACAAAGTACCCGGCTTACGGATAAAAGTACCCGAATTACGTGTTTTGCCCTATGATGCTTTTATTATCTGGGGAAATGTATTTCCTTTGTAGTGAAAACAAGGATATGATAGAAAAGCATTTATAGAATCATGAATACGGAAGATATAATCAAGGCGGATACCATCGAACAGTACAACCGGTTTTTCGGGTTCGAGACACGCCATCCGTTGGTCGGCATCGTGCATTTCGACAGTTCTGTGCCGCAACCGACGCACCGGATGACGCTGGGATTTTATGCGTTGTTTCTTAAAAAGACGACCGGGTGCATCATCAACTACGGAAAGACGGTTTATGATTTCGACGACGAAACGGTCGTGAGTTTCGCTCCGGGGCAAACAGTAGGAATCCACAGATTAGAAGATGGACCAGCTCCAGAAGCCATCGGATTGCTGTTCCATCCTGATTTTCTGCACCGTACTTCGCTGGGGCAGAAGATGAAGCAGTATTCGTTTTTCTCCTACGCATCCAACGAGGCTTTGCATCTCTCAACTGAGGAACGTATTATCCTGCAAGATTACATGGAAAAGATCGTCCGCGAGTTGCAGCATCCCATCGACAAATTCTCCAAGTTGCTCATCATTTCCAACATTGAGGTGTTGCTCAACTACTGTATGCGTTTTTACGAACGTCAGTTCATCACCCGCGAGTATATGAACCACGATGCGTTGGCGCGTTTCGAGCGATTGCTGGACGATTACCTCTATTCGGATACGGCGGCGAGGGAAGGAATCCCGACTGTGAAATATTTTGCAGACAAGATTTGCCTTTCGCCCAATTATTTCGGGGATTTGGTAAAGTCGGAAACAGGGAAAACAGCACAGGAGTATATCCAACTGAAGATGATTGCCGTTGCCAAAGAGCGGATGCTCGACCCGGCGGGAACAATCAAACAGATTGCCGAATCGCTGGGATTCCAGCATCCGCAGCATTTCGTCCGTTTCTTCAAACGACAGGAGGGCTGCACGCCGAAGGAGTTCAGGAATAAAATGACAGCTTCCTGAAACACACATTGAATATAATGTACTTTATATTATATTCAACTAATAGGTCAAAATTATTATGGCATAAAAATCGTTACCGAAAAACTTGTATATTCTCCAAAAACAGGTTACATTTGAACCGTAAAAGTTCTTTGAAGGACGGGCATTCGCGGACGTCGATTTTCGAGCGTCTAAATGGCGTAACCACGTTGTGACCCGAAACTGCAAAAGCAAGCGTAACCTACTGATAAACGGTGCATTTCGTCGGAGAATTCAAATCCCCTACGCACCGCAGAGTTCGATGGAACAAAACACAAAGCCTTATAAACGAATCGTTTATAAGGCTTTCTTGTTTTTATACATACGCAAGAAAGAGTTGTTTAAAGCAGTTTGGCCGTGGCCTATTCGGTGCCCCGGGCATTGTCCGGAATGGATTCGAAAGGCGCGGCAGAAAACCAAAAACATGTGTAACATTCCCTTGCTGGAGGAAGCTCGAAAGATTCTGAACCGCTACAAAGAACATCCCTATTGTCAGGCGCACAGCGTGCTTCTCCCCGTGTGCAGCGCAATACAAGCGACAGATAAAGACAACAGATACGATACGCAAAGCGGGACTGAAACTGGCTCCCGACGAAGGGCTGTCTACGAGGCCATATGGAACTGCGCCATGCACCGATCGAAGTCATCATAGCCAAAGTTCAGTCAAAAGACAAGGCAATGACGCTCTCGACGATCCATCGGGTCCTCGACTCGTTCTGCAAGGCCGGTATCTGTCGCTGGTATGCCATCTCGAAACGGGCAAATGCAACTACGACATCACGGTGCACGAACATCACCACCTGTTCGACGGAGGACGAATCATGGTTTACAACGATGCGGAGCTGGTCCGCCTGATCCGGCAGTATCTGGAGAACCGCAACATAACCCGCTGCCGATATCGAGAATTCGACTTGCAGTACGCACACCGCTTTTACGGTTTCAAGGGCGAGGCCCAGTATCTTCGCGGCCCACGGGAGTCCTGACCATCGAGGTCGAGGACACGGTCAACGAAGGGGTAAACATGGTATTCCCTTGTAACGAGATTCAGAAAACGGCTTGGAACGAGCTGAAAAATTTCGACCACGCGCTGATTTTGCGCGAAGACGACCCGCTGTTGCCCGCCGTTTCGGACGTATACGAGACGCAGGGCATTAAGAACGGCCTCTCGCAGAACATGATGAAGGGCGAAGTGTTCAAGACCGAGCTTGCCACGGCCTATCCCGACAACAACATTGACCGCTGCCCGCTGTAGGGCATTTCGCTCAACGAAGAGTATATCCCAAGTGCGGCGATAGTGAAAATTATACAATGGAGCCGGTCGAATATCCCGACCGGCTCCATCCGTTTAACTGAAGAAACGAATCATTCTTTAGCAGTTCGGCGCTTTTTCTTCAACCACAGGTAATAGCCCGTGAGCGGAAGCGTACCGCCGATCAGAGCGCTCAGGAAATAGATGATCTTGGTCACCGTTCCACCCCATGACCCGGTGTGGAAAGCGTAGAACCACCCGCGCAGGGTTTGTGAACGGGGTGTGTCCCGATAGCGGACGATCTCCCCGATACGTCCGTCGCGCGGATCGAACTGCGCCGTATCGGTGCGGCGTATCGACGTATGCGGATCGGGAGCGATCTGCGCGCTCCGCTCGTTCAGCGTAATCGTCTTATACACGGGATACTGTGCTTTCAACCCTTCCAGCACATTGTCCCACACGGCGTAGTCGGATTGCCTTTCAGTTTCCGCACCCCTGCCGCCATGTCCGCCGCGTACATCCTGGCCCGGATTTCCTTTCGCCGGAGCATGCGCGGCCGCAGTCTGCTGCGTTCCGCCCCCGAAGAGCGAATAGGCGGCCTTGCGATACCAGCCGAACGACCAGGTAAGCCCTGTCAGGGCCATCACCAGCAGGAACAGAGCGGCATAGAACCCCAGCGCCACATGGCTGTCGTACCAGAATCGCCGCCAACCTTTGTTGCACGATACTTTCAGCCGGTGTTTCAGCGCTTTGCGGGTACGGGGAATCCAAATCACAAGACCGCTTACGAGAATTACGACCAGCAGCAGCGTAGTTACACCCACTACCGCTTTGCCGACCGACTTCTGCCCCTTTGCCGCCGGGGCATCCATCAGCCAGCGATGGAGTTCGCGCGTCGTCTGGAAAAACGCATGGCTTTTCGTCCATCCGTTCACCTCGCCGGTATAGGGATCCACGCTTAACGTCCGGCGTCCCGCGCCCTTGAAACTCGCCATGCAGGTTTTCCGGGGATCACCCGACAGTTGCAGGGCGGAGAGTTTCAGTGAATCGGGCACCTGCTCCCGAATACGCGCTGCCAACTGCGAAGGCGGCAGCGGCCGAATGCCCGCAGGCGGTGTGACCCGGTAGAGCTGCGGATCGAGCGCACGGGTGATCTCCTGCTCGAAGACAAGCGCTGCACCGCTTAGGCAAATGACCGATACGAGGATGCCGAGCGGGATGGACAGCCAGAGATGAACCTTCGCAAAGAACCTTTTCATCGTCTTTTAGCGCTGTATGGAGAGTTTGCCGGCCGTACTGATGGCATCGGCCTCGACCGTAAGACCCTTGGTCGCCCGGCCGGTCTTCACGTCGATCTTGTAGAATGCAGGCTTGTCGCCGCCCGTCACCGTGACGGCGATGTAGGCATTGCCGTTCTCGCCGTAAGGTTCGCCGCCGAACCCGGCCAGATCGGCAGGGAATCCCGTCACCGGCGTGATGGTCTTGTCCTCGGCCTTGAAGACGGCAAGTTCGTCGGTAACGGCGCTCGTGCCGCTCATCATGCCCTCGACACCGTCGGAGTAGAGCTGAAGCAGGAAGTAATCTTCCGTTATGTGCCAGCAGCGGAAGATCGGATGCCGTGTCCCGATCTCCTCGAAATTCACATAATAAGAGGGGTCGAACGCCGTTTCGCCCTTCTTGATGCGCACTACGCCCGAAGGCAGTGTGCCCGTCACTTTCTTCAGATCGTCGGACGACGTGAACGTGCGCCCGTAACCCGGAGAGAAGACATACAGGTCGCCGTTGTCTGCGGCCCAGATGGTCTGATAATACTGCGAACGCATGCGGCCGCTGGCAAAACCGATCTTGTCTGTCTTGACGATAACGGGCGTCTCGTCGAAATTGTCCCCGCTGTAAATGGCGACGTAAGCCTCGTCCGGGTACTGCGTCGAGGGGATTACGCCGGCCGTATAGGCTCCGCTGCCCGAACCGCCGTCCTTGGTCGTTATCAGGTCCCGGTCGGTCACTTTCTCCGGCCACTTCTTAATGCCGTATTTGCTCATGCCCATCGGTACGACCGAGGTGTAGAGTTTGCCGTTGGCCTCGACGATACCCGCGAAGGTCACCTTCTCGCCGTTGCCCAGAAAATTCTCGGCCAGCACGGCGCTCTCCGTCTGCGATCCGGTCGAAGCGTCGAGATAGTTGAACAACAGGGCCTGCGCCACGTCGTCACCGTCCTTTTCGGTCGAATCGCCCGTGGACGCGGTGATGACGTTATCGCCCCAGGTGCCGTAGGTGGTGATACGGTTGTATTCGTAGGTGTACTTCTTCGCCGGCTTGCCGGCGTTGTTCAGGTAGTAGGAAGCTCCCGTTCCGGCCCCGCCCTTGTTATAGACCAGTGCGAAGACATATTTGTTGTCTTTGAACACCCAGTAGGTTCCTTCGATTACTTCCGTACCCTGTCCCACGGTGCTCACGCTCCCTTCGTCGAGCGACTGGGAAACGACCAGATAGCTGGCGTCATCCACCGTGGCGGCAATGACATACGCTTCGTCCCAATCGACGGGCGGATTGCCGTTCGTTCCCTCGTCGTCATCGGTGCACGAGGTCAGCGCACCGCCCATGCAGAATGCGGCCATCAAGGCCCATACAAAATACTTGTGTTTCATAATTATCTGTTTTTAGTTGATAGTGTATCAATCGCCGAAATGCACCCGCACCTTGAAATAGAAAGCCCGTCCGGCTTTCTGAAGACTGAAATTGTCGTACAGCCGCGCGTCGGTGAGGTTGCGGCATTCGACGGAAAGGTTGTAGCGTCCGTTCATCAGACTATACGACAGGGCGACGTTGTGCGAGAACTGATCCGGCACATAGGCTTTGGACTCCTTGTCGCCGATATTCTCCCATTTGAGCGGAAATTCGTGCGACCAGAAGCTGTCGTAGGTGATGCTCAGCGTGTTCCCTTTGGCGAACAGGTCGTGCCAGAAGAAACTGGCGTCGATATTGGCGAACCTGTAAGGGATGTTCGGCAGGCGGACCTTGTAGTGCATACTCTCCTGCTGCGAATTTCCGGTCCAGTTCTTCTCGTAATCACGGGTATTGATGTTGTTGTAGGTTCCCCCGACATCGAACCACCGTGCAAAGGCGTAACGCACCGAGATATTGTACCCTTTGGTTTTCACATGCCCGTGATTTTCGTAGATACCGTACTGCGTACTGCCGTGCTTGCCCAGCCCGCGCTTGATGTAGTCCTTCGTGTTGCGGTAGATCAGGCTGCCGTCGATGTAGAGATTGTGCCGTCCGAACGAGCGGTTATAGCTGAGGTTGAAGTTGAAATTGTCGCTCTTTTCGGGCTTCAGGTCGGTCTTGCCGGCTTCGAGGTCTTCGTCGCCGAACAGCTCGTCGGTAGTCGGCAGGCGGTAAGCCTTCTCGTAGGAGAGTTTCGCCTGCAACTCCTTCAGGATATGATAGGTCCCGGCGGCTCCGTAGCCCCACGAACCTACCCGTTTTTCGAGGTTGACGTAGTTGCCCACACCGTCGGCGCTCTGCGACACCGGACCCTCGTTGTACTGGCGGTAATATTTGACGAAGGCCGAAGCGTTCCACCTCTCCGACGGCATCAGACGGTAAGAGAGTCCGCCGATGTTCTTGCGTGTGATTTTCGGAATGTCGAAATCGGTCAGCACGGAAGATGTTCCCACATAGGAGCGGCTCCTGCGCCGGAAATCGCTGAAGACATGGTTGAACGTCAGGAAATGCGCCCGGCCGATGCGGTAGTTCAGGTTCAGCGTGGCGTTCCGGTTCGTGTTTTTCGATTCGCTGTTCTGCAACGACTGTTCGCCGCGGCTGTCCGTCGGGTAATACTGCCCGTACCAGTTGTAGGCGCGGGCCGCCGTGTCGATGTTGTTGGTGATGTTGAGGTTGTAGTTGGCAGTCACCGTCAGATCGAGATTCTCTACCAGGAGGTTGCGTTTGCGGTACTCCAGCGACGGCACGAAGGAGTGTCCCTTGCGGTGTTTCTGTCCGAAAACGATCTCCTGATAGACGCCGGTCTGGATCTCCTTGTAGAAATCGGAGTACGAAAAACCCAGCACCAGCCTGTCGGCCCATTTCTTGCCCACAAAGCCGATCTTTCCCATCACGACCTCGTTGTGGAACGCATCGTTGAAACGGCGTACACGCCGGATGTCGTTTTCGTCCACCGGAAATTTGTGTACCGACCCGTCCTCCTTGATTTCGAACTCCCGCACCCAGTTGTTGATGTAATAATCGTTGTCGGAGTAGTTCTGGAAGGCGTTGATCTCGTACATGAAACCGCTCTTGAAAGTCTGTCCGAAATTGACATACGAACGGTGGGTGTTGAATGACCCGTAAGAATAGGCAGCGTCTGCGAACCAGCTGCGGCGGTTCTTGTTCGTGACGATATTCACGACGCCCCCGATGGCGTCGGTCCCGAACTCCACGGGAACTACACCCTTGTAGACCTCGATGCGCTCGGCGAAATTGACCGGAATGTTGTTCAAGTCGAAAGCCGTTCCCGCACCCTCCTGCGGAACTCCGTCGATAAATATCTTGACGTGTTTCCCGCTGAAACCGTCCAGCATCAGCTGCATGTCCGAACCTACGCCGCCCGATTCGCGGAGTTTCATGCCCGGGAGCTGCGACAGCGCTTCGCTCAAGCTCTTGGCCGAGTTCTGCAACTCTTTGGTGTCCAACGCTACGGCATTGAAGGGCGACCGGCGGATGCGGCTCACTCCGCTGCCCGTCACGACGACCTCTTCGACTTCCGTGACCGAAGGTTTCAGAACCACAGTATAGCGATTCCGGCCGTCCCGGCCAATAGTCACGCGACTTTTATAGGGTTCGAAACCGACGGCGGACACGACCAGCTCGTAGGTTCCGGCCGGAGCTTTCAGGTGATAGATCCCCTTATCGTCGGTTGAGCACCCGTAGTTGGTATCTTTCAGATAGACGGTAGCGAAACCGACAGCCGTGCTGTCCGCAGCTACGACCCGTCCGGAGAGAACAGACAGCGGACGATGCCCGTGATGGCCGCGGGCCGAATTTTGCGCCGCCGCCGAAAAGCCACAGCCCAACGCCAGCAGCAATGTGAGAATTCGAAAAAGTGTGTGTTTGAACATTTTGTTTGCAACAGAAACCGTGTCGTAACGGATTCTTCATTTTGTGTGTTGCAAAGGTAAACGCCCCGGAAAAGCACGGCAATCCCGACTTTTGGGTATTTTACACATTGCTCCTGTGGTGCATTTAACTAAAATCAGGTACGTCTCTCCCGAAAAACAGGAATTCCCGAATTATCGGACGCTTGCGGATGCAGACATTATATTCCGAAAGCGGAAGCAAGGGAACCGTTCCGAAAAGCCGGTAATACAGGCAAGAGACAAATCGACAAAATACACCGCGGACGATGTGCAGAGCATCGGACGGTCGTGTCGAGGGTGAGGTGAGGACCTCGGAGCTGTAAAAATCCTCATCGCAATATTTGCATTGGAAGACATAGTCCCCGGCATGGAGACGGAGAGGCAGCGCCCGCATTGTTCCCTATAGCGCCGAACCTGACGCTCACTCTGATGCAGAATCTGACAAACTTCCGAAAAATCCAACATCGGATCACCGTCAAGCATACTGCCCTTTGCTCTGCGTTCGTCAACCCCATTTAATTATTTTCCAATGGAAATTTGTTTTAATGGAAAATAATTAATACTTTCGCAGCGCTGTTTCCGACGGAAAAAATCCGACCCGGGAAAATAATCAGACAAAACACACTATGAAACACATCATCATCGGAGGCGTTGCGGGCGGCGCTACTGCGGCGGCAAGGATTCGCAGGGCGGACGAGACCGCCGAAATTGTCCTGCTCGAAAAGGGCCGTTACATCTCCTACGCCAACTGCGGACTGCCCTACTACATCGGCGGCACGATCGCCGAACGCGAGAAACTCTTCGTTCAGACCCCAACCTCGTTCGGCACACGGTTCAGGATCGACGTGCGTGTCGAAAGCGAAGCCGTGGCGGTAGACCCCGCGGCCAAAACCGTCACGGTGCGCCGTGCCGACGGATCGACCTATACGGAACACTACGACAAACTGCTGCTCTCGCCCGGGGCGTCGCCCGTGCGGCCGCCGCTGCAAGGGATCGGCACGGAAGGCATCTTCACGCTCCGCAACGTGGACGACACCGACCGTATCAAAACCTACATGGCCACGCACCGGATCGGGCGCGCCGTGGTCGTGGGCGCGGGATTCATCGGGCTGGAGATGGCCGAAAACCTCCACCGCACCGGAGCACACGTATCCATCGTCGAGATGGGCAATCAGGTCATGGCCCCCGTCGACTTCTCGATCGCCTCACACGTCCACCAGCACCTGCTGCAAAAGGGCGTGGCGCTGTATCTGGAACAGAGCGTCGAGCGGTTCGAAAAACAGGGCGAACAGGTGGCGGTCGTCTTCAGAAGCGGGGAACGGATCATGGCCGACATCGTCATCCTTTCGATCGGCGTGCGCCCCGAGACGTCGCTCGCCGAATCCGCCGGCATCCGCATCGGCGAGACGGGCGGAATCCGGGTCGACGAGTACCTCGAAACCTCCGCAAAGGACATCTACGCCGTGGGCGACGCCATCGAGTTCCCGCACCCGATCACCGGAAAGCCGTGGCTGAACTACCTGGCCAACCCCGCCAACCGGCAGGGACGCATCGTTGCCGACAACATGGTTTTCGGCAACACGACACGCTACGAAGGGGCCATCGGAACCTCCATCGCCAAGGTGTTCGACATGACGGTCGCCTCGACGGGACTCCCGGCGAAACGGCTCCGGCAGCTGGGAATCGAGTACGCCGCTTCGACCACGCACTCGGCGTCGCACGCGGGCTACTACCCCGACGCGCTTCCGCTGACCATCAAACTCACGTTCGATCCCCGCACCGGCCACCTCTACGGAGCGCAGTCGGTCGGTTACGACGGCGTGGACAAACGCATCGACCAGATCGCGCTGCTCATCAAGCGCGGCGGGACGGTCCGCGACCTGGCGGAGGTGGAACACTGCTACGCCCCGCCGTTCTCCTCGGCCAAGGACCCGATCGCCATTGCGGGATACGTCGCCGGGAACATCGTCAGCGGCGCGATGTCCGTCGTGTCGTGGCGCGAAATCACGGATGCAGCGTGCCGAGACGGCGTCCTGCTCGACGTGCGCACCCCGATGGAGTACGCCTTCGGAACGATCCCCGGGGCGGTGAACATCCCGCTCGAAGAGCTTCGCGACCGGCTGGACGAAATTCCCAAAGACAAGGCCGTTTACATCTTCTGCGCCGTCGGACTGCGGGGCTACCTGGCGCAGCGGATTCTGACGGCACACGGATTCCGGCAGGTGAAGAACCTCTCGGGAGGTTACCGGACCTACTCCACGGCCACCGCCCCGGTCGAAAACCGCCCGGCGGCACACCCCGCACAGCCCGAAACCGCCGACCCGGACACGCAGCGTCCCGCCCGGTTTGTGAAAACCCTGAAAATCGACGCCTGCGGATTGCAGTGCCCCGGCCCGGTCATGAAGATCAGGCAGGCCGTCGACGCGCTCTCCGACGGCGAGCGTATCGAAATGGTGGCGACCGATCCGGGATTCGCCCGCGACGCGCAGGCGTGGTGCAACACCACGGGCAACCGGCTGATCTCGAACAGCGAGTCGAAAGGCCGCTACACGGTCGTCATCGAGAAGGGTTCGCCCGCGGCATGCGACGGCGCCACGCCGTGCGACGACAGGGGCAAGACGCTCATTCTGTTCAGCGACGACCTCGACAAGGCCCTCGCCACGTTCGTACTGGCCAACGGAGCCGCCGCGACGGGACGCAAGGTGACGGTGTTCTTCACCTTCTGGGGACTCAACGTCATCAAGAAGGTCTCCAAACCGAAAGTCGAAAAGGACTTTTTCGGACGTATGTTCGGCCTGATGCTGCCGTCCAGTTCGCTCCGGCTCCGGCTTTCGAAGATGAGCATGCTGGGCATCGGCGACCGGATGATGCGCCACATCATGAAACGCAAGGGCATCGACTCGCTCGAATCGCTCCGCCGACAGGCGCTCGACAGCGGCGTGGAGTTCATCGCATGCCAGATGTCGATGGACGTGATGGGCGTAAAACGCGAGGAACTGCTCGACGAAGTGACCGTCGGGGGCGTGGCGACCTACATGGAACGCGCCGAGCGTGCAAACGTAAACCTGTTCGTATAAGATGAAACTGCTGAAACGACATTGGCCGACGCTGCTGGGAGCGGCGCTGGGGGCCTTGGGAGGCTGTCTCTACTGGTATTTCGCGGGGTGTGCCGACGGCACGTGTCCGATCACCTCCTCGCCGCTCAACAGCACGCTGTGGGGCGCCGTCATGGGCGGACTGCTGTTGAGCATGTTCGACCCGAAACCGGCCCGGAAGGAGTGAAAAAACGGGCGCCCGGAACCGGCCGGACGCCCGTTTCTGCGGCTGACGGCCGCTACCGGCCCGTCACGCGCATGTAACGCGCCAACGAAGTCCGGTAGGCGGCGCATGCCGAAGTGAAGTCGTTGCGGCTCCGGGTATAGAGCGTCTCGGCGTCCAGCAGGTCGGTGAGCGGCGCCGTTCCGGCCTGGTAGAAATTGCGGTTCTGCCGCAGGTTCTCGGCGGCCGACGTCACGGAACGCCGCGTCAGCAGGATCTGCGCATAGGACTCCTGCACCTCGCTCCACGTCCGTTCGATCTCCACGGCCAGCATCTCGCGGGCCTGCTGCCGGTCGTTCTCGGCCTGCTGCTCCCGGATGCGGGCCTTCTTCAGGGCGTGCGCCCCGCCCCACCAGTCGGAGATAGGGACCGACACCTGGGCGAAAACCAGCCCGTCGTCCACATTCTTGTCCGTCACGTTATAGTAGAGGTAGCTGGCCCCGAGGCCCACCGTCGGCAGTCGTTTGCCGCGCTCCATGCGTTTCCGGTACTTCTGCGCCTCGACGTTCTTCTCGGCGAGCCGGTACTCGGCCCGGTTGTCCAGGGCCTCCTCGACCGGGACGTAGAAGGCCGCGGGCGCCTCGGGCTGGCCGAACTCCGCCGTCGCCACGTCGAAACCGCGCCAGTCGACGCCGATATGCTGTGCCAGCAGCATCTTCGAGACTTTCAGCCCGTTTTCGACCTTCAGGCGGTTCGACGCGATCTCCTGCTGCCGCAGTTCCACGCGCAGCAGGTCGTTCGTCGTCACCAGTCCGGCCTTGACCGAGAGCTCCACCTGACGGTGAATCTCCTCCAGCTGGCGTTCCACGGCTTCGATGGTCGAAAGGTTGTCGCGCAGCGACACGACCTGCCAGTAATAGGTGTCGGTCTGCTCGCGCACCTCGGCCTCGGTCTTCTGCAGCTGCAAGCGTCCGACCTCCTCGCCCAGCCGGGCGAGTTTGTTGCCGTTGACGATTTTCAGCCCCGCGAAGACGGGCTGCACGGCCGTGACGCCGCCCACAAGCCCCCGCTTGACCATCGACAGCGGCAGGTTCATCGTCCCCAGCTGCGGGATGGTCATGCCGAAATCGGCCTGCACCAGTCCGTGCTGGGCCTGGAAAACGCCTCCCGTGGCCGAGACCTGCGGGAAGTAGTTCGTAAACGCCTCGCGGCGCGTTTGCAGAGCCGCTTCGAGGTCGAACCGGCTGTCGCGGAGCGTACGGTTGTGTTCGGCGGCGGCCGCACGGCATTCGTCGAGCGTCAGGGTCTGCGCCCCGGCCGGAAGGGCCGCGCAGCACAGGATCAGGTATACGAGAGCCTTTTTCATCACTTGTAGATTTTGGAGTAAAGGACCGGAAGAATCGTGACCACGAGGATCAGCGAGCCGATGCCCCCGGCGAAAATCGTGACGCCCACGGGCGCCCAGAACGTACTGCCGCCCAGCATCATCGGCACGACGCCCACGGCCGTGGTGGCCGTCGTGAGGAAGATCGGGACCATGCGGCGCTTTCCGGCGTCGTAGGCCGCCAGCTTGCCCGACCAGTGGCAGACCTTGCGCTTGTCCTCGGCGTGCTGGTACATCAGGATCACGTTCCGCACGATCATGCCCAGCAGGGTGATGAAACCCAGTACCGAGGTCAGCCCGATGGTGAAGTCGGCGATCCACAGCCCGATCATCGCGCCGAACAGGCACAGCGACATCGAGGCCATGACGACCAGCGTGATGCCGAATTTGCGGAAGTTGACGAGGATGAAGAAGAAGATGATCACCAGCGAGATACTCAACCCCGCAGCGATGGGCGGCAGGGTCTCGGCGTCGAATTCGTGCGCGCCGCCCAGCTCGGTCCCGACGCCCGGCGGAAGCGGAATTTCGTCTTTCAGCATCCGGTTGATCCGCGAGGTCATCCGCATCGCGTTGGCGCCGCGTTTCAGGTCGGCCGTCACGGTGATGCAGCGCATGCCGTTGCGGTGGACGATCTTCGACTGGCTCCACGCGGGTTCCACGTCGGCGATCTGCCGCAGGGGCACGCTGACCCCCGGCACGGGCGAGGAGACATAAGTGTCCCCGATCTCCGACAGCGAGCGTTCGCCCAACCGGGCGTCGCGCTTGAGCACCACCGGGAGTCTGTAATCGCCCTCCCAGACCGAACCCACGGCCACGTCGCCCGACGCCAGGGCCATGTTGGCAGCCACGACCGTGCGCGTGATGCCCAGCTGCGACGCCGTGACGGGATCGAGCCGCACCTCGGCGATCGCCCGCGGGTCCTCGTAATCGGCATGCACCCATTGCAGTTCGGGCATCTGCCGCATGCGGGCCATCAGCCGGTCGGCCGCGGCGTGCAGCGAGTCGATGTCGCTGCCGTAGAAGCGGAACTCCAGCGACGGCACGTTCTGGTAGTCGAGCTGCTTGAACTTGACGTAGGCTTCGGGAAACCGGTCGGCCCATGCGTCGGCGTACTCGTCGAGAATGGACTCCGTATCGTCCACCGACGTGGTGTTGACGATGAACTGCGCGTAGTTCTTGCCCGCGATCTGCGGGGCGTAGCTCATCTGGAAGCGCGGCGAGGAGCACCCCACGAACGAGGTGACGGATTTCACCCGCCCGTCGGCCCGCAGTGCCCGGTAGACCGAGTCGGCGACGGCCCCGGTGCGCTCCAGCGGCGTGTCGGGCCGCAGGTAGATCTCCACGGCGAACTGGTCGCGGTCGGCGAAGGGGACCATGCGGAACTTGAGCTGCGTGGCGATCAGCAGCGACACGACCACCGAGGCGGCGCCGAGCGAGATCGTCAGCCACCCGTGGCGGAAAGTCCACGCCAGCACGCGGCGGTAGACGTCGTGCACCCGGTCGGTGAACGACCTGCGGCCGTCCCTGCGCACGTGCACGACGGGGATGATCAGTATTTCGAGGAACGGTATGACCATCACGGCCAGCAGCAGCGACACCATCAGGTTGATGGTGATCGTCCACGGGAACCAGGTCAGGAAGTCGCCCATCATGCCCGTCATCGTGAAGAGGATCGGATAGAAGATCATGCAGATACAGATCGTGGCCAGCAGCAGCGAGGGGAAGAACTCCCGGGCGCTCTCCACGGCGGCGAACCACCGCGAATGACCGCGCCCGAGGTAGTCGAGGTAGCCGTCGATCACCACGATCGAGTTGTCGACGATCATGCCCAGCACGACGACCAGCGCGGCGAGCGTCACGGTGTTCAGCGGAATGCCGCAGAGGTACATCATGCCCACCGAGATGAAGGTCGACATCGGGATCGTCAGCGCGGCGACGACGGCCGACCGCAGCGGGAAGAGGAGCATCATCACGGCGATGATGATGGCCATGGCCACGAACAGGTCGCGCAGAAACGAGTGCACCGAGTCGCCGACGACCTTGGCCTGGTCGGCTATGCGCTGCACCCGGACATCGGCCGGAAGCTCCTCTTCGATGAAGGTGTGCAGGACCTCGTCGACCTCGCGGCCGTACTCCACGATGTTGTTCCCGGCCTGCATCTCCAGCGACAGTAGCACGCAGCGGTGGCCGTTATTGAGGATGTAGCTGTCCGGATCGTCGTATTCGCGCACGACGCGCGCCACGTCCTTCACCCGCAGGACGTGCCCTTCGGGATCGCTCCAGACGATCTGCTCGGCGACCTCCCGCTCCCCGGCCAGCGACGGCGCGATGTGGATCGGGGTCTCGGTTTCGGCGTTGCTCACCGAGCCGCCCAGCGGTGTCAGCCCCTGCGCGGCCAGCGCCGCGGAGAGCACCTTCTCGCCGATGCCGTAGGCCGCCAGGCGCGCATGATCGACGTAAACCGAGATCTGCTCCTGCTGCACGCCGTAGGGGCGCAGGTTGGAGACCGATTCGATGCGGCGCAGGCGGTCGCTCAAATCGTCCATATACCCTTTCAGTTCGCGGTAGGAGCGCGTGTCCGACTCCAAGGTGATCAGCAGCGCCGAGGTGTCGCCGAAATCGTCGTTGGTCACCACGGCTGCGACACCCGCAGGCAGCTGCATCTTGAACGCCGTCAGTCCGTGCTTGATTTTCGACCAGACCTCGTCCTTGTCGTTCACGTCGTCGTTCAGCTCGACCATCACGTAGCACATGCCGTTCTGCGACGTAGAGGTGGTCTTCGCACGCTTCACCTCCCTGTAGGTCATCAGGAACTGTTCGAGCGGCTTCGCCAGCTGCTCTTCGACCTCCTCGGCCGTCGCCCCGGGATAGACGCCCACGACGACGCCCTGCCGGATCGTGTACTCGGGAAACTCCTGCTTGGGGATGCGTGCGAGGGCGTAGATGCCGAACACGAACAGGCAGCCCACGATCAGGAAGGTGATGCGGAAATTCCGCATCGACCAGGCTATTACGCTATTCGAACCTTTCATCGCCATACGACTTTACTGCCCTCGCCGATCTTCTGCATGCCGTCCACGACAATGCGGTCTCCCGCCGCGACGCCTCCGGTCAGCACAATGCCGTTGTTCACCAGCCGCCCCGTCGTGACGGTCGTACGCACGGCCGAATCGCCGCGCACAGTCCACACGAAACGGTTCCCGTCGCCCGCCTGCTGCACGGCGCGCACCGGAACGGCGATCTCCTCGGCCGACTCTGCGGGCGAAACCGTCACGCGGCACACCATCCCCGGCAGCAACTCGCCCCCGGCGTTGTCCAGCGTGGCGCGCACGTCGTAGGTGTGGGCCGCGGGGTTGGCCACGGCGCCCTTTTCGATCTTCCCGGCGGGGAACACCCGGTCGCCGAGCGCGGCGACGCCCACCCCGATCCGGCTGTCGGCGCCGAGCCGGGCGATCTCCTGCTCGGGGACCGAGAAGCGCACCTTGACGCATCCGGTTTCGAGCAGCGTCAGCACGGGAACGCCCGGCAGAGCCGTCTCCCCGGCCGAAATCCGCCGCTGGCCGACCACCCCGGAAAAGGGCGCGTAAAGCGAGCAGTCCTCCAGATTCTTCTTCGCGATCCCGAAGGCCGCCTCGGCCTGCCGCAGCCGGGTCTGCGCCTCGACCCACTTGATCTCGGGCAGGCTTTCGGCATCGTAGAGCTGTTTCAGACGCGCGCAAGCGTCCTTCGCCTGGTTCAGCGCGGCTTCGGCGGCCTCGAAAGTCCGGCGCGCCGAGGTGGGGTCGAGTTCGGCCAGCAGCTGCCCTTTGCCGACGCGCCGGCCCTCGTCCGCAAAGGTGCGGGCGACGGTCCCGGCGACGGGGAAGCTCAAGGCCGCCGAAGCCTCCTCCTCGATCGCACCTACATAAACAGCCGCCCCGGCGTCGGCCGAGGGCGCGGCCACGATGGTTTCGACACGCAGCGGATCGACCGTGCGGTCCTTTTTCGGAGATGAACAGCCGGCGGCCAGCAGCAGCGCGGCACAGAAAACAGTTCGTTTCATCGGTTCTTCAATTTTTCGATGCAAAGTTCCCCTTTTAGCCCCCTCCGGAAAAGGCCGCCGTGTCGGTTAAATTAGCCGATTGGTTCGATTTCCAACCTTTCGACAAATCATATTCGGCAAATTCGTTATATTTGCCCGAAATACGACCGATAAAATGAACGAAAAGGAGATTCAGAGCTTCTCGCTCGAAACATTGCTCACCGTCAACGAACCGCGCCCGGAAGACCTCTATTTCGATGGCTGTCTGATCGCTTCGCGCGTCAAGATCATGGACACGGTCAACATCGACCTGTTCCGCTACCCGACGCGTCTCGATGCCTTCGCGATCCTTTTTTGTTCCGAAGGTTCGATTTCGTTCACCTCGGGACTGCGCCGCCACACGCTCGACGCGAAGATGCTGTTCGTCCTCCTGCCCGGCTCGATCCTGCAGGTGGAATCCATCCGGCCGGAGTCCTCGGTCTACACGGTGATCTGCGAAGAGGAGTTCATCCGGCGCATCAATATCGACATCAAACTGCTTTCGAGGCTCTTTTTAAGCGTCGAGAAACAGCCCTGCCTGCGGCTCTGCGAAGCCGAATGGGCCGGCATCACCGGCTCGTTCGCCGAAATCCGCTCCGAGAGTCTGCCCCGCCCGGGCGACGTCTATTCGCCGGAGGTCCTGCGCTCGATGATCCGCACGCTGGCCTACAAGGTCTGCCGCATCATCGGGCGGCACATCGAGTCGCAGCCCGCCCCGGAGACCTCGGCCCGCAGCCGCAACGACGAGTATTTCAACCAGTTCATGAGCGAACTGACCAAACATTACATGCAGGAGCGTTCGGTGGGCTTCTACGCCGGGCAGTTGCACCTGACGCCCAAATACCTCACGACGATCATCCGCAAGACCTCGGGCCGCACCGCCGCCGAATGGATCGACGACTACGTGGTGCTCGAAGCCAAAAACCTGCTGAAATATTCGACAATGAGCATTCAGGAGATCGCCTACTGCCTCAATTTCCCCAACCAGTCGTTTTTCGGCAAGTATTTCCGCAGCCACACGGGCATGACCCCGTCGGCATACCGGATGAGCAAATAGCCGGAGGTTTTGCCGCATCACATGCTGTTCTGTTTTGCAACGGTCCGACTTTTTCGTAACTTTACATCCAAAACGCATAACGATATGGCAAAATACGATTTCGATGAACCGATCCCGCGCCGGGGAACCAACTCGGTGAAGTGGGACGAGGAACCTGCGGCCGACATCCTCCCGATGTGGGTCGCCGACATGGATTTCCGCACGGCCCCGTGCGTCGTCGAGGCGCTCCGCCGCCGGGTGGAACACGGCATCTACGGCTACGCCACGGTCCCGGAGAGCTACTACGGGGCGGTCACCTCCTGGTTTGCCCGGCGGCACGGCTGGGCGCCCGGAGCGGACTGGATACTTCCCGTGACGGGCGTGATCCCGGCGCTCTCGGCCATCCTCCGGGCGCTGACCCGCCCCGGAGACCGGGTGCTGGTGCTGACGCCCGTCTACAACCACTTCTTCATCGCCATCGACAACAGCGGGTGCACCGCCGCGGAGTGCGAGCTGACTTACAGCGGCAACCGCTATACGGTCGATTTCGACGCCCTGGAACGCCGTGCCGCCGACCCTGCCGTGAAACTGATGCTGCTCTGCAACCCGCACAACCCCGCGGGGCGGGTCTGGACGCCCGAAGAACTGCGCCGCATCGGCGACATCTGCCTGCGCCGCGACATCCTGGTCGTGGCCGACGAAATCCACTGCGAGCTGGTGATGCCGGGATTCCGCCACACCCCCTTCGCCTCGCTTTCGGAGGAGTTCGCGCGCCGCTCGGTCACCTGCGCCTCGCCCAGCAAGGCGTTCAACCTCGCGGGAGTGCAGGTTGCCAACATCTTCGCCGCCGACACCGGCATCCGGGAGCGGATCGCCCGGTCGCTCGAAATCAACGAGACGGGCATGATCAGCCCCTTCGCCATCGAGGCTCTGACGGCGGCCTACACGGACGGCGCGGAGTGGCTCGACGCGCTCAACGGCTACCTGTGGGAAAACTACCTTTTCCTGCGGGACTACTTCGCGCGGCATCTTCCGCAGTTCCCGGTGCTTCCGCTGGAAGGGACCTACCTCGTCTGGGCCGACTGCCGGGCCGCGGGGCTGTCGTCCGACGCGCTCACCCGACGGCTGCTGGACGAAGGCCGCCTGCACGTCAACTCCGGGTCCATGTACGGCGCTGCGGGCGAAGGCTTCATCCGCCTGAACATCGCCTGCCCGCGCAAACTGCTGGCCGAGGGTCTCGACCGTCTGAAAAGGGTCCTGACAGCCTGAAAACGGTTGGCATTCCGGAAAATATTTCTACCTTTGCACAGTTAACCACACCTATAACCCCAATGAAGAAAATAGCACTTCTGCTGCTGTTAGCAGCCTCTCTTTCAATGCCGGCATTCGGCGCCGTCGGCGCCGAACCGGTCAAACTGATCTCCTACAACCTGCGCAACAGCCACGGCAAGGACGGCGACAACGCCTGGATGAAACGCCGTCACGCCACTCCGGAGATGATCCGCCGGGAGGCTCCCGACGTGTTCGGCGTGCAGGAAGGACTTATCGACCAGCTGCAATACATCGACGCCGAATGCCCGCAGTACGCCCGCGTGGGCGTGGGCCGCGACGACGGCGCCGAGAAGGGCGAGTTCATGGCCGTCTATTACCTGCGCGACCGTTTCGAGCTGCTCGACAGCGGCACATTCTGGCTCAGCGAAACACCCGACAAGGTGTCGCGCGGCTGGGACGGGGCCTGCAACCGCACGGTGACATGGGTCGAACTCAAGGACCGGAAGTCGGGCAAGGAGTTCTTCTATTTCAACACCCACCTCGACCACAAGGGCAAGGCGGCGCGCGAAGAGGGCGTGAAGCTGCTCATCGGTAAAATCCACGAGATCGCCGGCAAGAAAGCCCCGGCCATCGTCGGCGGCGACTTCAACACCCCGGTCGACAGCCCGATCTTCAAGCCCCTGACCAAATACATGGCCTCGGCCCGCGCCAAGGCCGCGACGACCGACCACAAGGGAACCTTCAACGGTTTCGGCTCGGCTCCCGACACCATCGTCATCGACCACCTCTACTACCGCGGGAAGCTCAAATGCCGGCTTTTCGCCACGCTCGACGGCAACTACGGAGCGCCCTACATTTCGGACCACTACCCCATCGCGATGGTCTTCACCTTATAGACACGAAAAATCCCGGAGTTCGCACTCCGGGATTTTTCGTGTCGCCGCACGCCATCCCGCCCCCGGCTACCCTTTCCGGCTGCGCAGGACCACGACCGACACCGCCGCCACGATCAGCAGGATGCCCGCGGCGCCCTTCGCCGTGAAAGGCTCGGCAAAGACCCAGATGCCGATCACCACGGCGGTCAGCGGCTCCATGGCCCCGAAAATCGAGGTCAGCGTCGGCCCGATGCTCTTGATGGCCTGCACCAGCGCCATGTTCGAGACGGCCGTCGCCGGAATGGCCACGCCGAGGATGTAAAGCCACGTATGCGGGTCGGTCTCGAGGCGCACGCCGCCCGTCAGCAGGCCCCCGGCGATGAAGAACAGCGCGCCGAAGGCCATCACATAGCAGGTCAGCACCGTGGAGTCGATCTCCGCCGCGCGGCTCCGGCGCACGCCCACGATGTAGGCGCCGTAGGCGACGACCGAGACGGCCGCCGAAACGATTCCCAGCGTCGTGTCGCCGCGCGTGAAATCGACGTTGCCCAGCGACAGCAGCACGGCCCCGACGATCGACATGCCGATCGCCGCGAAGGTCCACGCCGAACCGCGTTCGCGGAAGAAACACATCATCACGACGGCCACGACCAGCGGATACATGAAGTGGATCGTCGAGGCCACCCCGCTGGCGATGTTCTGATAGGCGATCACCAGACTCAGCGACGTCGCGGCACGGAACAGGCTCAGCAGAAACACCGTGCCCAGCCCGCGCCTCCCGAGGCGGAAATCGCAACCCGCCAGCACGCCGTAGGCTCCCAGGCACAACGACGCCACGCCCCAGCGGTAGGTCAGAACCTCGAACGACGAATAACCCACGCCCAGCAACAGCAGGGTGAACAGCGGGGCCAGTCCGAATGTCGACGAGGAGAGAGCCGCCCAGAGAATGCCTTTGACACGCAGCATAAAAATTCGTTTGAAGCCGTAAAAATAAGAAATATATCGTCAATCCGTGCGGTCGCGGACGGAAAAGCGCCTCCGCAGAACGGATTTCCGCATTTCCCGGCAGGGCTTCAGGGATTCGCCTCCGGGACCGCCCTGACCCGGACCGTCCGCCAGCCTCGGCAGACAGTTTTCCGGCCCAGGTCTTCCCGGTCCGTCCGCCGAACGTCACCGGGCCTCTCTCCGCCCCGCAGCCCCCGTCCGCCCGGCAATCGCCGGCGAATCGTTTGCCCGTGCGGAATTTAATGCTACCTTTGTCCTACAAACCCCGATCGCATGAAATGGTACTCGAAATACCTCTCCGTCTATGAAAAGCCCTTCGCCGAAGTTCCTGCGGCGACGGTCGCCGAAGTGCGCGCGAAACTCGCCGAACGGCAGTCGGACCGACCGCTGGTGACCGTGTCGGTCATCGCCTACAACGAGGAGAAGCGGCTGACGGCCTGCCTCTGGTCGCTGGCCGAACAGCAATGCCGCTATCCGATGGAGATCATCGCCACGGACAATCTGTCGAAGGACCGCACGGCGGAGGTGCTCGAAGCCCTGGGCCTTCCGTGGCAGCGCGAGACGACGCCCGGATGCGGCCATGCGCGCCTCTGCGGACTGAACCGCGCCCGGGGAAAATATCACATCAACATCGACGCCGACACGATGTATCCGCCGCGCTACGTCGAAACGCTGGTCGGGGCGCTGGAACGCCCGGGGGTCGTGGCCGTCAGTTCGTTGTGGGGATACATCCCCGACGCCTCGCACCCGGCCTTCGGACTTTGGTGCTACGAACTGGCCCGCGACACGCACCTGTGGCTCCAGTCGTTCCGACGTCCCGAGCTGAGCGTCCGCGGACTGGTCTTCGCCTACGACACCTCCCTGGCCCGCAAGGTGGGCATCCGCACCGACATCATCCGCGGCGAGGACGGCTCGCTGGCCCTCGGACTCAAGCAGTACGGCCGCATCGTCTTCGTCCGCAGCCGCCGGGCACGCGCCGTGACGGGTTACGGAACCGTCTCGAAGGACGGGTCGCTGCTGGACAGTTTCCGGGTAAGGGCCGTCAAGGCGCTGAAAGGCGCCGGCTCGCTGTTCACCCGGAAATCGGAATACGAGGACGAAGAGGACAATCTGCTGAAATAGCGCCGAGACCGGAGCGTCGGACCGAACGAAAGCCGCCGGGCCGGAAACGGCTGAAACCCGCCTCTATGCCCGGCCTCTTCAGCGGTCAGAAACGTTTGGTGTAGGCGTGGCAATAGGGCTGCGTGCCCTTGCGGTCGTAGTAGTCCTGGTGATACCCTTCGGCGGGCCAGAAGGTCGTGGCCGCGGTGACGCGCGTGGCGACGTCGTACCCTTTCGCGCGCAGTTCGGCGATCAGTCTTTCAGCCGTCGCGCGCTGGGCCGGTGTCGTATAGAAAACCTCCGAACGGTACTGGTCGCCGATGTCGGGACCCTGCCGCCCGACCTGCGTGGGGTAGTGAATCTCGAAAAAGAGCCGCGCCAGCCTTTCGTAGGAGACTTTCGCCGGGTCGAACGTCACCCTCACCGCCTCGGCATGTCCCGTGCGGTGACCGCACACCTCCTCGTAGGTGGGATTCTCGGTATGGCCTCCGGTGTAGCCCGACTCGACGTCGACGACGCCCGGCTCCTTCGAAAGCAGATGCTCCACACCCCAGAAACAGCCTCCGGCAAAGATCGCCGTCTCGGTACGTTCCTTCTTCGCCGCAGGCACGAACTCCAGCGACACGGAGTTGACACAGTGGCGCGTGTTCCGGGGCGTAAACCCTTCGCCCGTGAAAACATGGCCCAGATGGCCGCCGCACCGCGCGCAGGTGATCTCCGTACGCCGCCCGTCGGCATCAGCGCTCCGTTTCACCGCACCGGGAATCTCGTCGTCGAAACTCGGCCAGCCGCACCCCGCGTCGAACTTGTCCGACGAACGGTACAACGGCGCGCCGCACTGCCGGCAGACGTAGGTTCCGTCCTCGCTGTGTTTGTAATAGCGGCCCGTGAAGGGGACTTCGGTCCCCTTGTCCACGATCACCCGCTTCTCCTCCGGTGTCAACGGTTTCATAGTTTGTCCATTTACGGTCCCGCACAGGGCGAGGCAAATTATCAGAATAACGGTTCTCATAAACAGCTCCCATCAAAAACTACGCCGCCCGGCTAAAAGCCGGGTTACGACGAGGACGGGCCGCAACCCCGTTCCGAGGCGTACCGGCCGGCCCCGCCTGCAAATCGGGCGTCTTGCGCCCGGGCCTTCTAAAACTTCTAAAAGCGGTTTCCTAAACCGCCCTTTAGGAAAACGTGCCGGATAAGGGGTGTAGTATACGCGTAGGAGAAAAATTCGACCGACGGCATCGGTTTGGTTATGAAAAAGTTGGCCACCTTACCTAAAGTGACGCTTCCGTAGTCGCGGCTCAACCCCATGGCATAGGCGCCGTTGAGCGTCGCGGCGTTGACCGCCTCGGCGGGGGTCATCTTCATGCGGATCGAGGCCAGCGAACAGACCATGCGCATGTTGCCCGAGGGCGACGAGCCGGGGTTGTAGTCCGAAGCCAGCGCCACGCCCAGCCCCGCGTCGATCATCGCGCGCGCCGGAGGATAGCTCATCCCGAGGAAGAACGCCGCGCCCGGCAGCAGCGTCGGCATGGTCGCCGTGCCGTGCAGCGCCTCGATCTCCTCCCGCCCCATGCGTTCGAGGTGGTCCACCGACAGCGCGTCGCAGGCCACCCCCACCTGCACGCCGCCCGAAACGGCCAGTTCGTTGGCATGGATCTTCGCCCGCAGACCCAGCTTGCGCGCGGCCTTGAGGATGCGGGCCGTCTCGTCGACCGTGAAAAAACCTTCGTCGCAGAAGACGTCGACGAAATCGGCCAGCCCTTCGGCCGCCACGGCGGGCAGCATCTCGCGGCACACCAGGTCGACGTACGCCTCCTGCCGTCCCCGGTAGGCACGCGCCACGGCATGCGCCCCGAGGAACGTGGCGCGCACCTCCAGCGGCACGCTTTCGCGGATGCGGCCGATGACGCGCAGCATCTTCAGTTCGTCTTCGGTCGTCAGTCCGTAGCCGCTCTTGATCTCCACGCACCCCGTGCCCATCGCCGCGATCTCGCGCACACGCTCCATCGCCTGCGCATAGAGTTCGTCCTCCGGAGTTGCATGCAGCAGGTCGGCGGAATTGAGGATTCCCCCGCCCCGACGGGCGATCTCCTCATACGACAAGCCGTTGATCTTGTCCAGAAACTCCCGTTCGCGGCTTCCGGCGTAGACCAGATGGGTGTGCGAGTCGCAGAACGACGGAAAGAGCATGCCCCCTTCGGCATCGACGACCTCGTCGGCGGCGATGTCGCCCAGGGAGTCCATGCGTCCGAACGCCGCGAAACGGCCGTTGTCGGCCAGCAGCCACGCGTCGTCGAGCGTGTCCAGCCTGTTCATGTCGGCGCCGCAGCAGCGCAGACAGCCCGTCGATTCGATGCCGACGATGCGGGCGATGTTCTTCACCAGCAGTTTCATAGGCCGCGGAGGAATCGGACGGAGGCTTCGATATGGGGATACATCACCTCGTCGTTGTCAATGAAGGGAACCCGCCGGCGGTAATCGGCCAACAACGCCTCCAGCGCGGGCGACGTACGCGCCGGACGGCGGAACTCGATGGCCTGCGCGGCGTTGAACAGTTCGATGGCCAGCACCCGTTCGGTGTTGCAGACCACGCGCCAGAGTTTCGTCGCGGCGTTGGAACCCATGCTCACATGGTCCTCCTGCCCCTGCGACGAGGGGATCGAATCGACCGACGCGGGCATGCAAAGCCCCTTGGACTGGCTCACGATCGACGCCGCGGTATACTGCGGAATCATGAAGCCGCTGTTCAGCCCAGGGTTGGCCACGAGGAATTTGGGCAGTTCGCGCGCCCCGGAGATCAGCTTGTAGGTGCGGCGCTCCGAAATGTTGCCCAGCTCGGCCAGGGCGATGGCCAGAAAATCCATCGCCAGGGCGATCGGCTGGCCGTGGAAGTTGCCCGCCGAGACGACCATGTCCTCCTCGGGGAAGACCGTCGGGTTGTCGGTCGTGGAGTTGATCTCCGTGGTCAGCACGCTCTCCACATAGTCGATCGTGTCCTTCGAGGCCCCGTGGACCTGCGGCATGCAGCGGAACGAATAGGGGTCCTGCACGTGGTGCTTGGGCCGGGCGATCAGTTCGCTGCCTTCGAGCAGCCGGCGGACATTCCGGGCCGTGGCGAGCTGCCCCCGGTGGGCGCGGATCCGGTGTACTTCGTCGCAGAAAGGCTCGATGCGCCCGTCGAAGGCGTCCAGCGACAGCGCCCCGATGCGGTCGGCCCACTCGCTCAGCCGCCAGGCGCGGATCAGCGACCAGACGCCGTAGGCGCTCATGAACTGCGTGCCGTTCAGCAGCGCAAGGCCCTCTTTCGACTGCAACCGGATCGGCTCCAGCCCCAGCTGAGCCAGCACCTCGGCCGAGGGACGCACCCCGCCTTCATACTCCACCTCGCCCAGCCCCAGCAGCGGCAGGCTCATGTGGGCCAGCGGCGCCAGGTCGCCCGAAGCGCCCAGCGAACCCTGCTGGTAAACGACGGGCAGGATGCCGCGGTTGAAAAACTCCACGAGACGCTCGACCGTCGCCAGTTGCACGCCCGAATGGCCGTAGGCGAGCGACTGTATCTTGAGCAGCAGGATCAGCCGCACGATCTCCGAGGGCACGCGCTCCCCGGTTCCGCAGGCGTGCGACATCACGAGGTTCTGCTGCAGGCGCGACAATTCGTCGCGGCCCACCGAAATGTCGCACAGCGATCCGAAACCGGTCGTGATGCCGTAGATCGGCCGCTCGGGGTTCTCCATCTTGCGGTCGAGGTACTCGCGGCAGCGGACGATGCGCGCCCGGGCGTCGTCGCTCAACGCGAGCGGCAGCCGCCGTTCGAGGATTTCGCGGACACGGTCTATCGAAAGATGATCCGCGGTGATATGGTGATGTTCCATGTGAAATAACCGGGTATTAATCATTGTCGTTCAATGCATTGCGAATGACGTCGTCGTCGGCGTAATTGGGCAGCGTCACCCGCAGTCCGGGCGTGCGGTCCATTTCGCGGCGTATGGCCTCGACGGCCCCTTCGTTACGCGCCCAGCTGCGGCGCGCGATGCCGTTGTTGACATCCCACAGCAGCATTTCGCGGATGCGGCGGGCGGCATCCTTCGAACCGTCGATCACCATGCCGAAGCCGCCGTTGATCACCTCTCCCCAGCCCACGCCGCCGCCGTTGTGGATCGAAACCCACGTCGCGCCGCGGAACGAGTCGCCGATGACGTTCTGCACGGCCATGTCGGCCGTGAGGTTCGAACCGTCATAGATGTTCGAGGTCTCGCGGTAGGGCGAGTCGGTTCCCGAAACGTCGTGGTGGTCGCGTCCCAGCACCACGGGAGCCGTGATGCGGCCCTCGGCGATGGCCCGGTTGAAGGCCTCGGCGATCTTCGTGCGCCCCTCGCAGTCGGCATAGAGAATGCGGGCCTGCGACCCGACGACCAGCCGGTTGCGCCCGGCCTCGCGAATCCAGTGGATATTGTCGTCGAGCTGCCCCCGGATGTCGCCGGGAGCCGTCGTGCGGATCTCCTCCAGCACTTCGGCGGCCAGTCTGTCGGTCGTTTCGAGGTCTTCGGGACTCCCCGAAGTGCAGACCCAGCGGAACGGTCCGAAGCCGTAGTCGAAGAACATGGGTCCCATAATGTCCTGCACGTAGGAGGGATAGCGGAAGCGTCCTCCCTCGCCCGTCACCGCGGCCCCGGCGCGCGAAGCCTCCAGCAGGAAGGCATTGCCGTAGTCGAAGAAATACATTCCCCTGGCCGTCAATTTGTTGATAGCATCGACCTGCCGCCGCAGCGACTCCTGCACGCATTCGCGGAAGCGGCCCGGTTCCTCGGCCATCATCTTGTTCGACGCCTCGTAGCTCAACCCCACGGGGTAATAACCGCCCGCCCAGGGGGTGTGCAGCGAGGTCTGGTCCGAACCCAGATCGACCGGAATCTCCTCCGCGGCCAGCCGCTCCCAGAGGTCCACGACGTTGCCCACATAGGCCAGCGACACAATCTCTTTCGCCTTGACAGCCTGGCGGATACGCGGGATCAGCTCATCCAGTGCTTCATGCAGTTCGTCGACCCACCCCTGCTCGTGGCGTTTCTGCGCCGCCTTGGGGTTGATCTCGGCGACGACCGACACCACGCCCGAGATATTGCCCGCCTTGGGCTGCGCTCCCGACATGCCGCCGAGACCCGACGAGACGAACAGCATCCCGCGCGTATCGGTGCGGCCGGCCGTGAAACGTTTGCGCGCGGCGTTCATCACCGTGATCGTCGTACCGTGAACGATGCCCTGCGGCCCGATGTACATGTACGATCCGGCGGTCATCTGCCCGTACTGCGACACCCCGAGGGCGTTGAGCCGCTCCCAGTCGTCGGGCTTCGAGTAGTTGGGGATCACCATGCCGTTCGTGACCACCACGCGCGGGGCGTCGGGATGCGACGGGAACAGCCCCAGCGGATGCCCGGAGTACATGACCAACGTTTGATTTTCAGTCATTTCCGAAAGATACTGCATCGCAAGGCGGTACTGCGCCCAGTTCTGGAACACCGCGCCGTTGCCGCCGTAGGTGATCAGCTCGTGGGGATGCTGGGCCACCTTCGGATCGAGGTTGTTCTGGATCATCAGCATGACGGCCGCAGCCTGCCGGCAGCGGGCGGGATATTCGCCGATCGGACGCGCGTGCATCTCGTAGTCGGGGCGCAGGCGGTACATATAGATACGGCCGTAGCGGCGCAGCTCCTCGGCGAACTCCTTCGCCAGCACGGCGTGATGCCTGGCAGGGAAGTAGCGCAGGGCGTTTTTCAGGGCCAGCGCCTTCTCCTCGTCCGAAAGAATGTCCTTGCGTTTGGGCGCATGGTCGATCTGTTTGTCATACGGTTTCGCGGCGGGCAGCCGGTCGGGAATGCCCGCGCGAATGTCGGCTTGAAACTCCTGAAGTGTCATATCGCTTGAATTTTACGTTCCACGATGTTCAGCACCTCCGCTTCGAGGCGCCGGGCTTCGGCCGCCAGCCCATCGGCCTCGGCGACGAGCGCATCGGCCCGGGCGCGGTCCTTCAGCCCCGCGGCGTTGATCTTCACATTGAGGCACGCCCCGAGCACCGCGCTGCGGGCCGCCAGCGCGCCCACGCCGGCGTCGGAAACCGAATTGGGGTTGCCCTCCGAAGCCATGGCGCGCACGATTTCAAAAACCCGCGATGCGGCCTTCATCGTCCGCAGGGGAACCTCCGTAGCATAGAGCGTCGCCTCCTGCAGGGCCGCGCTGCGCGCCGCCTTCTCCTCGTCGGTCGACTTGGGCATGGCGAAGACCGCCATGATGCGGTTGAACGCCGCGGTGTCCTCGTCCACGAGGTGCAGGAGTTCGCTCAAAACCGCCTGGCCCCGCTCGGCCCAGTCGGAAAACTCCTCCCAGCGGTCGTCCCACCCCGCTTTGTGCGACGAGAGGTTGGCGACCATCGTGCCGAGCGCCGCGCCCAGCGCACCCATGTAGGCCGCGATCGAGCCGCCGCCCGGAGCGGGCGATTCGCTCGCCGTCTCTTCGGCGAACCCCTTGCAGGTCATGTCGATAAGCCGTGTCTTCGGAACCTCCGCTTCAAGCAGATACTCGATCACCTTCTCGGCCGGATCGAACGGCTTCAGATCGTCCAATCCCATCGACTTGACGGCGATGCGGACGATCTCCTCCTCGGCGATGCCCGTCGAGCGGCGCTGCTTGCGGAGGAAGTATTTGCCGGCTTCGACCAAAGCCCGTTTCGGGACCAGCCCCACGATCTCCGTGCCCGTGACGCGCACGCCTCGGGCGTCGGCCTTGCGGCACACCTCGTCGAAAGCCGCGTGGAGCGGCGTTCGGGCGATGTCGGTGATGTTCATCGAAACCTGCGCGATGCCGTACTCCTCGATGAACCAGCCGATGGCCTTCGTGGCCGGGAGCGTCCCGGGCTGCATCACGGGATTCCCCGCGGCGTCCTTCACCACGCGGCCCGTGATCGGGTTGCCCTCGCGGACGGGACGCCCCTTTTCGCGCACGTCGAAGGCGATGGCGTTGGCACGGCGCGTGGAGGTGGTGTTCAGGTTGAAGTTCACGGCGATCAGGAAGTCGCGCGCCCCGACGGTCGTGGCCCCCGTGCGGGCAACCCCCTCGTCGAAGGGACGCGCCCCGAAATCGGGTGCGGATTCCGTGTGCGCCAATTTCTCGGGCAGGGCCTCGTACTCCCCGGCACGGCACACGGCGAGGTTTTTCCGTTCGGGCGCAAAGGCCGCGGCCTCGTAGCAGTAGGTCGGGATGCGCAGTTCGTCGGCGATACGCCGGGCCAGCGCACGCGCCAAACAGGCGCATTCCGCAAGCGTGACGCCCGCAATCGGTATCAGCGGCAGCACGTCGGTGGCCCCCATGCGGGGATGCGCCCCCTTGTGGCGGCGCATGTCGATCAGTTCGGCCGCCCGCTTCACCCCCGCAAAAGCAGCCTCGACGACCGCTTCGGGGCTGCCGACGAAGGTCACGACCGTGCGGTTGGTCGCCTCGCCGGGGTCCACGTCGAGCAGTTTGACGCCCCCGGAGGCCTCGATGGCCGCGGTGATCCGGCGGATGACGGCTTTATCGCGTCCCTCGCTGAAATTGGGAACGCATTCAATGATTCTTTGGGACATAGGATCGTCGCATTTAAATTCTTATACTTCAAAGATAAACAATAATCGGGAGAAATCCGAAAAAACCGTAACAAAACAGGCACTTTTTGCGAAAAACAGAAAGGTCCGGCGCAACGATGCGCCGGACCGTAAGAGCAGCCGGACCGAAACCCGGAGACGGAAGCGCCCCGGTCCCGGAAAAGAGGGGTTATCTGCCGATGGTCAGCACCACCCCGCCCGTACACCAGACGCCCGGCAGGCGGATTCCGCCGATGTCGCAGTAGCGCGTGTCGGTGATGTTCGTGGCGTCGACGTAGAGGCGGCAGAGGCCCTTCTCCCACTGGAGGCGTCCGTCGAGCAGGAAATAGGGCTTGTAGTCGCGCTCCTCGGTGAGGGAGGCGTTGCCCGGCTCGGGATAATGCGTGTAGCTGCCGTTGCGGTCGTAGACCGAGCCGGTCAGCGCAAGCGACATCCGCCGCAGGAAACGCACCTCCACGGCCAGCGCCGCCTTGTGGCGCATGAAGTCCATCGCGCTTTTGGCGATGACGTCCGCGTTCCGGTCGGTCGTGATGTAGCCGTACGAAAGCGTCACGCGGCGCAGGAAGCCTTCCGAAACCGCATAGCCGCCCGCGAACTCGGCCCCGAAGGTGTCGAGGCGGCTCGTCTGCTCGGAATGCCATTTGCCGCCCATGTCCTCGCGCCACACCCAGTCGATGATGTCGCGTCCGGAGCGGTAATAGGCTTGCGCCGAGAGGTTCCAGCAACGCTTGAGGTAATCAATACCAAAACGGTATGTGACAGCATGTTCAGGCACAAGGTCGAGGTTGTTGATCTGCGCCGGGGAGGTATAGTAGAGGTCCGTGAAGGTCGGCAGGCGCATCGACTGCCATGCCCCGGCTTCGAGGCGCAGCCCGGCCGCGGGGGCATAGCCCGCCGAAAGGCTCCACAGGGCCGAAGTGCCGTAGGGCGTGAGGCTCACGCCCGCCGAAGCCGCCGCGTCGAAACGCTGCCACCGTTTGGCGTGCCGCAGCCACAGGTTGCCCGTGTGGCGCGCCTTGGCGTGGGTGTAGTGCCCTTCGGGATGCGCGAGCGGCTGACCGAGGTTGGTGCTGTAAATGTGGTTGAAGGCCCAGTCGCCGCCCACGGAGGTCACACCCGCCGCCCAGTCGCAGTCGGCCCAGAGCTTCGCCCCGGCATTGTCCGTATTGTGGCGGTTCATCGCCGTGCCGCGGGTCCAGTCGTAGCGGTCGAAATTCTTGCGGTAGCTCGCGGCGGCCCCCAGCGAGAAGCGGCCCGCGGTTTTCAGCCACCGCAGCGACGCCAGCGCCGTGGCGGTATGCTCCCACTGGTCGGGATTGTAGGCCGCGTAGAAGCCGTTGGAGCCGAAATCGCGGTCCTGCCACCCGGCCTGCAGGTCGAAAAACCCGGCCCGGCCGCCGTCGCAGGTGGCGCGCACGAAAGCGTTGTAGTTGGAGAAATCGGTGTTGTGCCGGTAGCCGTCGCTGCGGCGGTACGAGGCCGCGCCGAGCACCGAGAAGCGTCCCGCACTCACCGCGCCCGAAAGATTCCCGTAGCCGTAGCCGTACTGGCCGCCCGAGGCTTCGAGGCGCAGGTAGGTGGGCCGCAGCGGCGCGGTGCGGATGTTCACCGCCCCGGCGTAGGCCCCGACGCCCGGAACGCCGTCGATCAGTTCGACGGCCGAAATGCAGTCGAGGTCGACGGGCAGCGCGTGGGACTGATGCCCGGTACGGGCATCGGTGAAATCGATGCCGTTGAGAAGGACCATGGTCTGGTCGAAAGAGCCTCCCCGGATGAAGATGTCGGCCTGCGCTCCCTTGCCTCCGCGTTCGCGGACATCGACCGAAGGCGCAAGGCGCAGGGCGGCTTCCAGAGTCTGGACAGGCGCCGGGGCCTGGGCTTTCCGGTCGAAAAGCGGGGTGTGCGACTGGGCGTTGCGCGCGGGAGCCGTCTGGCTCCCGGTGACGCCGACTTCGCGGATCCGCAACGTCTTGAGGACAGCGGTCGTGTCGGCAGTCTGCGCGGACGCACCTTGCGTCGCAAGCAGCAGGATCGACATCCCGGCGGAGAGGACCCCGATCGCCCAGCAGCGGCGCAGACTCGCAAAGACCGACCAGCCTTTGCGGTTCCAGCGCCGCCAGTGAGTGACGGAGAGCTGTTTTGCCTGGATGTTTTCCATGTGTTTGAAATTTGGGTTAAGAATGAGAAAAACAGAATCCGAACCGGTCCGGCTGCACTGGCTTCCGGTTCGGCCCCGCAAAGGTAATAAAAAAAAACGGACCGCAACGGCCCGTTTCCGGTAAAGAACTCATGCGGCGCATCCGCGCCGCGAGGCTCCGTTCACTTTCCCTCCGTCCGGCGGCGAAGCCATTCGGGGTATTTTTTCAGCACCTTGTTGCCCCACGTGCCGTACCACGAGTAGCCCACACGCCGTTCGGCGGGGACTTCGCGCAGGTCGTAGACCTTCTTCCCCTCGCGCGTGGCGAAGAAGGGACGGTTGTCGGACAGTTCGCTGTAGCGCGGCCACATGGGAGCGGCTTCGGGATCGTCGACCACGACCCGGTCTTTCTTGATCTTCCGGTCTTCCACCAGCCCCTCGGGCACGGGAACCGTCACGACCTTCTTGCCCGTGATCTTCGTGCGGTCGAACCATGCGGCTGCGGCCTCGACCGCCCCGACGACCTCGGGCGAGGGGTTCTTGATACGCATGAGCAGCATCGTGATGTCGGCGCTCTCGCCGGCCGACAGCGCGGGAAGTTCGTAGGCACGGGCCTTCACGGGTTGCAGCGTTTCGTGGTCGTACTGCTGCGCCCAGACGGTCTTCACGCCGTCCTGCACCCACTGGGTTTTGAGAATCAGCTCGATACCCTTGTCCCACGAGGACCGGATGCGGGCTTTCAAATCGCCGTCGACCCACGCATAGTGGGGCTTTCCGGAGAGGACCTCGTTCCACGTCGAGAGCACGCCGTAGATGATGCCGTCGTTGAACGTCACGGCGTCGGCGTCCCAGCCCCGCCAGCCCCCGTTGGGGTACTGCGCCGAGAGCATGTACTCCATGCCCCGGCGGGCCGAATTGCGGTAAAGGGTGTCCTCCGTCAGCAGGTAGACGTTCGAAAGGTATTCGACCTGCGTATAGACGTTGGCGTTGTCGAGCGTCGAGAGGCGGTGGCGCGGCTTGAGGGCGGCTTTCACCGAGTCGGGGTCGAGCCGGGCCAGCATGTCGAGGTTCTTGGGCCAGCCGCCGTCGGCATTCTGGTAAGCGACGATGTTGTCGGCGATTTCACTGAACTGGTCGGGCTTGTAACGCTCGTAGGACTGCGCGCCGTGCTCCTTGTTCCAATGGTTCACGGCATCGGCGAAACGGTCGGCGGAAACAGGCTGCTGCGCAACTGCGGAAACAGCCATGAACGATACGGCTAAAACAATGAATGTCTTTTTCATAAGCCCGGTTATTTAACGGATCAGTTGAACAATGCCTCGACCTTCTCCACGACGTCGTTTTCGTCGGGTTCGAGCGGGAAGACGTGGCTCGGTTTGAGATACCACAGCTCCTTGCCCTCCTTGAAGTGCTCCTCGCCGCCGCCCGTGACGTTGAGCATGACGGTGGCGTCCTTCTCGATCTTGCCCGCGTTCACAGCGTTGACGAGCGATGCCAGCGCAACGCCCGCCGCCGAGTAGATGTCGACGCCTTCGAGTTCGTGGAACAGCTTGCGGGCCTTGCGCGCCATGGCGTTGGTGGCCACGAAAACCTCGCCGCCGGTGGCTTTCAGCGCATCGAAAAGACCGCCCGTGACGCTGTAAGGCGGACGGCGGTTCGAAAGCACCTTGGCGTCGATGATCTCCGCGTCGCGGCGCGCCTTGTCGTCGTCGTAAGGCAGCAGTTTGCGCGATGCCGCCTGCCAGGCGTCGTACATCGGAACGAACGGGGCGTTCTGCGACACCATCAGCTTCATCGTATTCCGCCCGAAGCGGCCGTCCTCGACGAGGCGCATGTTGGCCTCCCAGGCGGCAATGGCGCCCGTGCCGCTGCCCACGGCCTGGAAATAGTAGTCGGGGATGCGGCCGATGGTCGTCACGGCCGAAAGGACCGTGCAGGCCATGCCGTCGCGGCGTGCGACGTTCTTGGCGCCGCCCTCGGCGTAGAAGCCGGGACCTTTCAGCGCGATGTCGCTCAAATGGATGGCGTCGAAATAGTCGCCCCCCTTCTCGCACGAAATGAGTTTCACGCAGGGGTTCAGCGGCCGGTCGAACCACAGCGCGCCGATATTGTCGTAGGGAACCGAGAGCAGCAGCTTGATGTTATTGTCCGAGCAGACCTTGGCGAAGGCCCGCGCGGTGTTTCCGGCCGAAGCCACCACCAGCACGCGCTGTTCGCCGGCAGCGGCGCGGCCGCAGACCGAATAGGCCTCGGTCTCCTTGAACGAGCAGGTAGACATCGTGGCCCCGATGGCCGGATACCAGCCGTTGAAGGTGATCCAGAGGTTTTCCAGCCCGAGGTGCGCGGCCAGTCCCTTGCTCTTATAGGTCACGGGAGCCGACGAACCCTTGAGGATGCGCCGCACGGGCATCCAGTCCGAGAAACGGTACAGGCCCCAGTCGGCGGGTTTCACGTCGATCTGCCGGCGGGCATATTTGGTGCGCACGAGCGAAGGCTCCTTGCACTGCGGGTCGGCAAGCATCCAGCCGGCGTCTTCGAATTCGCGGCCCGTGGCGACGCATTCCAACGTGTAGGGGGTAGGGGTAAAATTTTCCATGAAAAGGTTTCGTATAGCTAAATTCAAATTGTCTATCTATGACATGCGGTTGCGGAAATCCTCGTAGCCGAACTCGCGGATGAGGTCGGTGCGGCCGTCGCGGCGCGCGATGACGATGGCCGGATGGTGGACGCCGTTGAACATCGTGGTCTTGACCATCGTGTAGTGGATCATGTCCTCGAAGACGATGCGCTCCCCCACCTTCAACTCGTGGTCGAAGGCCCAGTCGCCGCAGTAGTCGCCCGCAAGGCAGCTCGTGCCGCCCATGCGCCAGCGTTTCTCACCGTCGGCGGGATCGTGCGCACCGATGATCGCGGGTTTATAGGGCATTTCGAGGCAGTCGGGCATGTGGCAGGCGAACGACACGTCGAGCATCGCCGTCGTCCCCCCGCCGTTCTCCACGATGTCCTCGACGGTCGACACCAGGTAGCCCGTGCGCCACGTGAAGGCGCTGCCGGGTTCGAGAATCAGCCGCAGGTGCGGATGCCGGGCCTTGAACTCCCGTAGGAGGGCGATCAGGGCGTCGCAGTCGTACCACGAGGCGGTCATCAGGTGGCCGCCGCCCATATTGAGCCATTTGATCCGGTCGAGATACGGTCCGAAATGCGTCTCGACGGCCTCCAGCGCCTTTCGCAGATGCTCCGGGCGCGATTCGCAGAGGACATGGAAATGAAGCCCCTCGATGCCGGCCGGAAGCCCTCCGTGCGCCGCCAGCTGTTCGGCCGTGACGCCCAGCCGCGAGCCGGGGACGCAGGGGTTGTAGAGGTCCGTTTCGACGGGCGAATACTGCGGATTGATCCGCAGACCGCAGGAAATGCCGTTGATAAGGGCTTTCTGGCCGAAACGGCGGAACTGCGCCAGGGAGTTGAACGTGATATGGTCGCTGCAACGCAGGATCTCGTCGATATTACGGTCCGTGTAGGTCGGGGCATAGGTGTGAGCGGGACGCCCGAACTCCTCGAAAACGAGGCGCGCCTCGGCGGCGGAACTCGCCGTGGCTCCGTCGGAGTGCTTCGCCAGCTCGGGAAAAATGCTCCACATGGCGCAGGCCTTCAGGGCGACGATAATTTCGGCGCCCGATTCCCGGCGCACACGGTCGATAGTCGCCAGGTTCCGGTCCAGCAGCTCCTCGTCGAGGACGTAGCACGGTGAAGGCATCGTCAGAAAGTCAATCATCGAATTGTTTTTTAACTCAAAACAGTTGCAAAAGTAGCAAAATCATCGTTAACAACCGCTTCGCACAGGGCTGTTTTTGGGAGAAATACGTATTTATACTTACCGCCACGGACAACAAAAACTCCGGAGTCCTACGGCCCCGGAGTCTGTGTATCGGCAGAAAAGCGTCAGCGTGCAGAAGGCCACGCATTGCTATCGGTATGCGCGGTAAGTTCCGGCATCAACATGCCGAATGCAACCGGTACGGCCACAAAAACCCCGATAAGTGTCAGACTGCCGACAGCAAACACCGCTCCGGCACGCTTCGTCTTTTTCGAACTCTTTTTGGAAAGACAGAGTCGGAAGACGGCAACGACGGCCGAACATAAGACAACAGCCACCCAAGCCATTCCGAAACAGTCGGAGGTGCTGCCCGGAAAAACAAAAGACGGCACCAGCAGCGCATAAGAGATGAGATAGAGATAAAACGGCAACGCTATATTCCGAGCGCCGGTCCACTTAACCGCCCGACGTAAAATTACGAATACGACGGCAGCCAGCGCCAATCCGAACAGACCCGCTACAACGTGGGCCGCCATCTTAAGCGGATTGCCGTGGCTGATGGAGAATATCGACATCAGTGCGACGAAAAAATACAACGCAATGCCGACAAGCCCGACAAACGCCCGCACGAGGGCGGGATTCATCCGGTCCAACCAACCAACAACCCGTGCCCTGCGGACCGCAACCCAGCCGAAACGATCCTTTTCCGCAGATTTCTTTTCGCCCTGCGCAAAGGCCCGCCAGACTCCGATCGCCGCCCAGACGACGGCAGCTGACAGCAGCACGAATGAGAAAAAGACCGACACCGACATATCGCTGTCGAACCAAATGCAAACCATCCACAACGGCATGGCAAGGCCGATCAGGCGAAGAATGGCTCCGACCTTCTTTTTCAGTAGGATACATCCTGCCAACAAAACGGTAGAAGCATAATTGAACAGCACCAGTCCGATTTTAAAACTGGAGGTCAGCATGTCCCAATAATTACCCCGGTCTTCGAGCAATTCGGCCCCGGTCGAACGATCTCCCTGAACCAGCGGAAAAAACAGAAAAAGGCAAATGCCGCAGACAAAAAGGATAACTTGGTATAAAACATTGATTTTCTTCATCGAATTCAGTTTGTTAATACTTTCTCTGGGAAAGTCGGGTTACTACAAAATAAAAAACGTGGACATATTACTATATCCACTCGCGAGGTATTGGACGACCCAGATAGCAGGATATAAGACAATGCCCACGCTGAAAAAACAGCGCGAGCATCAACCTTTGTTCCTTACTATCCTGAAAGTGTCCAATTTTCGCGAGTAAGAAAAAAGCCGATGCGCTTTTATATGTAAGGCGTCTATGTCCGGACGCCGCAATTTCAGTTTCAGTTTTTTACACCATAGGCAAATAGATTGGGTTGCAAGGCAAAGATAAAAAAAATTGCGGACACGAGACACGCATCCGCAATTTTTTATTCGAGAACCGGGAAATCATACCTCCAGGTTCACGTCGAACAGCTCGTGCCACGGAAGCCCCTGCTCGCCCAGCTCGGCGAGGAACGGATCGGGATCGAACTCCTCGACGTTGAACACCCCGGCGCCGCGCCAGAGGCCCTTGGCCCACATCGAAGCGCCCAAAGCCGCCGGAACGCCCGTGGTGAACGACACGGCCTGCGTGCCGGTCTCCTTGAAAGCCTGCTCGTGGTCGCAGTTGTTATAAATATAGTACGTGCGCTCCTTGCCGTCCTTCAGACCCTTGATGCGGCAGCCGATCGAGGTCTGTCCGTGGTAGTTGGCGCCCAGCGACTTGGGGTCGGGGAGCACCGCCTTGAGGAACTGGATCGGGACGATCTCGACGCCGTTGTAGATGATCGGATCGATGCGCGCCATGCCGATGTTCTGGATCACGCGCAGGTGCGTCAGGTACTCCTGGCCGAAGGTCATCCAGAAGCGCGCACGACGGATCGTGGGATAGTTCTTCACGAGCGACTCCAGTTCCTCGTGGTAGATGACGTACGATTCGCGCTCGCCGATACCCGGATAATTGAGCGGCTTGTGAATTTCGTGCGGCTCGGTCACCACCCACTGTCCGTTCTCGTAGTAGCGGCCCTTCTGGGTCACCTCGCGGATGTTGATCTCGGGGTTGAAGTTCGTGGCGAAAGCCATGCCGTGGTTGCCGGCGTTGCAGTCGACGATGTCGAGATAGTGGATCTCGTCGAAATGGTGCTTGGCGGCATAGGCCGTGAAGATGGCCGTCACGCCCGGGTCGAAGCCGCAGCCGAGGATCGCCGTGAGGCCCGCGGCCTTGAAGCGGTCCTGATAGGCCCACTGCCACGAGTATTCGAAATGCGCCTCGTCCTTCGGCTCGTAGTTGGCTGTGTCGAGGTAGTTGCAGCCGCATTCGAGGCAGGCGTCCATGAT
>CDYX01005818.1_pt1 | contig 62667 bp, 48 predicted proteins | sample 554871 | NCBI WGS metagenome assembly CDYX01 (sample SAMEA3182061, study PRJEB8094) | gut metagenome | biome: human; feature: gut; material: Stool; isolation source: human stools | place: Canada | collected 2013-01-14 | reverse complement strand
AAATTTTAGCTAAAATGAAAAGAAAAACACCGAGTATTGATTGAAAAACAGGTACGGAGACTATCGACGATATTCAACTATCGTATATCTCCAAAGGCGTATCTTATGATAATGAACACGGTATTTGCCTGTTCGTGGGGCGTAGAACCGATGACCCCACACCACGAGAGTTCCACTATATCTTTGAACTCGATATAGACCCCACAAAAGATATGACCATCCGCTTTCAAAAGCGAGGTCGTTATATGGCAGGATTCTCCTATCAACTGAATCCAAAAATCGTAGAGGAGGGGTATCTCGCCATTGTATTATCCAACATCGTAGATATTCCCAAGTCCCATTGCACGCTCAATCTGTTTGAAGCCCATATCAAGAGCGATACGGTCGTATTCGACTATACAGCAACAGATGGAACACAAAAAGATTTCAAATTCCCGTTAGCTGGGTTCAATGAAAAGTATTTAGAGCAGTTTATATAAAGATAATCCTCGGCCATGCGGTCGGGGATTTTTCTTTATAGAAATCAAAGCTACTGAAAACTGATAAAAACGGGAAAGCGGCGGGAGGGGAAAATTTTGCGCCGATTTTCTGCCTAATTTCCGTTCTTTTTCATAACTTTAACTAATTATTATTAACCCTGCAACTTGTGTAAACCGCTGTGTAAACCGCAAATATCGAAAGGAGTTTTCTGCAATGAAAATGTGGCCTACAATGCACTCTGACGCACATTTAGCCCATAGCTCAGTCGGTCAGAGCAGCGGACTCATAATCCGAAGGTCGTGGGATCATGCCCCTCTGGGCCCACAGAAAAAGAGGTTACGAACCGTCGTAACCTCTTTTTCCGCATTTCAGGCCGGACTTCCCGTTTCCGGTGGACCGGAACCGCGGTCTGCTGCAAAATAATTCGGGAAACGTGGTTTTTCATAAATAATTTTTACCTTTATACTCCACTACCGACGTTGCCGGCCCCTGCCCGAACCGGGGAGGCAACCAGCAAACGACCGCGAACAAAATGACCGACAACGAACTGGCCCGGGAAATCCGCGACGGGAATCAACTGGCATTTACCATGACTTATGATAAATACCACAGGCAGTTGTACGCCTTTGCGTACAGGTACGCCCGCAACGGCGCCCTGGCGGAAGATATCGTGCAGTACACGTTCCTCAAACTCTGGGAAACCCGTTCGAAACTTCTGCCGGCCTCCGGTCTGGCCGGCTACCTGTTTCGCATTGCGAAAAACCGGACGCTCAACGCCCTGCGCGATTACATACCTACACAGTCCGAATACCGGGAAACAGTAACTTCCGCAAGCGAATTCCTGCCCGACCTGGAGCGCCACAACCTGATGGAACAACTCGACAAAGCCATCGAAAAACTCTCGCCGCAGAAAATCGCAGTCTGCCGACTGAAAATCCACGAAGGACTCTCCAACGCCGAAATCGCCGAACGGCTGGGCATCTCGGTCAATACCGTCAAGGTCCTCTATCACCAGGCCGTCACACAACTGCGCAAACTGATGAAATCGGGTTACGCCATTCTGCTCGTCCTGCTGGTCTCCCGCTGACGCCTTCCGCACAATCTTTTTTCAAAAAAACGAACCGGGCATAATACTTTTCCCGCCGCCGTGTGTATTCTAATAAAATACGCGCCCCCAAATGAAGCAAGCCAAACGCACAACTATTATATACAGCCGGGAATCGCTCCTTGCCTATTTCGACGGGAAATGCCCTCCCGAACAAGAATACAGCATCCGGCTTTACCTGAAAACCCCCGCCGGACAACAGGCGGCCGCGGAATTGATGGACACGGACATTGCCTCGCAGCTCAACAGGAAAGGCGGAATCGCCGGACCGACGCCTCCGGCCGACCTGCGGGATAAAATCCTGCGGGAAATCGGGCAACGCATCCGACGCGGGCAGCGCATCCGAACGCTGTCCCGCATCGCGGCCGTCGCGCTTCCGCTCGTGTTCCTCAACCTGCTGCTGCTCGGCCGCCTCTACGACTGGGGCGGAGAGCAAATCGCCTATCAGAAGGTCTACGTCCCCGCCGGAGAACAGCTCCGGATGCTGATGGCCGACGGCACGTCCGTACTGCTCAATTCGGAAACCACACTGGAATACCCGGCTCGCTTCGACCGTCGGAACCGAAACGTGCGCCTGCAGGGCGAAGCCTATTTCGATGTCGCCAAGGACCCGCACCGCCCCTTCCGGGTCGAAACCGGCGACCTGACGGTTCGCGTACTCGGCACCCGGTTCAACCTCAATACATCGGCTCCGGAATCTACGTTGCTTTACCTGCAGGAGGGCAGGGTCAACATCGAAGAGCATCTCTCCGGAAAACGCCGCAGCTACGACATCACCCCGGGGCAACTCTTCGAGATGAACCGCATTTCGGGCCGTTGCAGCCTGTTGCCCAACGCCGACACGGCGGCCGTCGTCGGCTGGATGCACAAACGCTATTATTTCAAGAATACCCCGCTGAAGGACCTGCTCGAGTTTCTCGAACGCAACTACGGCGTAACGTGCCGTGTGACGGACAGCCGACTCTACAAATACACCTATACGATCAACTTCAACAACGAATCGGTGGACCAGATACTCTCCGCCATGGAACGGATCACCCCCATGCGCATCGTCCGGGTCGCCGACTCGATCACCATCCATCCGCTCGGCAGGTAGCGGCAACCAAATCCGATGAACCAAAACCCGAAAACAATGACATAGATCCCCACCCTTCCCGACAAAAAAGGGTCGGGTATGCCCCACATACCCGACCCGGAGTCAGAACCAGTACACAAATTACCCAATCCTAACAACTACAAATGTATGAAAAACAAATTACAATCGGCGGAAAGTCCGGCAAAAAAATGCCCCTGCGCCCGACTTCTCTGTCTGTTTTTCCTTTTCACGCTGTTCTCGGTCCCGGAACTGAAGGCCCAAAAGGTGACCCTGCTGTTTTCCGATGCGAAAACCGAACGGATCATGGAGGAGATCACCCGGCAGACCGGCCTCCCGTTCGCTTTCAGCCGTGAAGTCGTGGATGTGAACCGGACCATCTCGATCCAACTGACCAATGCAGAGTTGAGCTCGGCCCTCACGCAGATATTCGCCGGAACCCGCATTTCGTTCCGAATTACCGACCGGCGCATCCTCTTGGCCGACCGGGAGACCATGAAACAGAGCGGCTCATGGATCGTCACCGGCAAGGTCACCGATGAAAACGGCGCTCCGATCGTCGGAGCCACCGTTCTGCTGCAAGGCACGACCCGGGGCACGACAACCAATGCCGAAGGCGACTACCGGATCGCGATTCTGGAAACCGATACATCGCCTACGTTGCTCTTCTCGTTCATCGGGTACGACCTGCGCAACATCCCCGTATCGTCCACCCGGTCGATTGTCAACGTCACAATGAAAAGTTCCTCGACCGCCATCCAGAATGTGGTGGTGACGGCCCTCGGCCTGACCCGCGAGGAAAAATCGCTGGGTTACGCCGTCTCGAAGGTCAACAACGAATCGCTGAACACGACCGTTTCGAGCAACTGGCTCAACTCGATGGCCGGCAAGGTCGCCGGGCTCAATCTCGAAGGAACTTCGTCCGGTCCGGGCGGTTCGATCCGCGTCACGCTGCGCGGCGAAGGCTCGCTGTCGCACGATAAGAACACGGCGCTCTTCGTGGTCGACGGCATCCCCATCAACAGCGAGATGACCGCCAGCAGCTCGGCTTCGCAGACCTTCGACGCCGACGCACCGATCGACTACGGCAACGGGGCGAGCGACCTCAACCCCGAGGACATCGAATCGGTATCCGTTCTGAAAGGCCCCGCAGCCACGGCCCTTTACGGTTCGCGGGCGGCCAACGGCGCCATTATCATCACCACCAAATCGGGACGCACAGGCAAGGGCATCGGCGTCACGTTCAATTCCTCGTTCACTTTCGAGCGCGCCGGCTACTGGCCCGACTTTCAGACCGAATACGGCGCCGGCAACGGCAACCTGACCAACATCGACCAGCAGCGCTACTACAACTACTGGAGCATAAAGGCCGAAGATGCCGAAGACGGAATCGCCGCCCCCGACCGCATCTATTCGCGCATGGGGTTCGGTCCCAAATTCGAAGGACAGATGTTCTACCAGTACGAATCGCGCGACTGGAAGACGGGGAAATACAAAAAGCTGCCCTGGAAATACAACGACAACTGGTACAAGGGGCTTTTCCGGACAGGCATCACCTACAACAACAGCATCTCGGTCGAAGGCAGCAACGGCAAGGGGAATTCAGTACGTCTCTCGCTGCGGGACTCTCGCAACGACTGGATCATCCCCAACACCGGCTACAAGAGCCAAAACATCAGTTTCTCGCTGGTCCAGAAACTAAACCGGTTCATCACCTTCAAGGGCAAAGTCACCTACTACCGGAAGAACAGCGATAACCTCCCCATGTCGGGCTACAATCCCGCGGCTCCACTCTACACGCTGCTGTGGAACCCCACGGTAATCGGCGTCGACTCCTATGCCCGCGAGTATGACAACGACCGCATCCGGCAGATGTACCAGGCAGGCACGGAATACCTGCTGATCAACTCCTCCTACGCCGACAACGTCTATATGCAGCTCTACCAGCAACTCAATACGCTCGACCGCGACCGCGTCTACGGCAACGTAGCCGTGACGCTCGACCTGCACAAGAATCTGACACTGGACCTGCGCTCGGGCGTCGATTTCTACAACGACTTCCGCACCCAGCAGAAGCCTTGGTACTCATCGAGCTACCAATACGGGTACTACAAGGAGCAGACCGTACGCAATTTCGAAATGAACAACGACTTCCTGCTCACTTACAAGAAGCGCTTCGGGGATTTCGACCTGACGGCTTCATTTGGCGGCAACAACATGGTCTACAACTACCAGAACGTCCAGCTTACGGCCAAGGACGGCCTGCAGGAGTACAACATCTTCAAGATCAGCAACTCGAAATCCATCCCATACAGCTACGCGCGGCGCAGCAACAAGTCGGTCAACAGTTTCTACGGACTGATCAACCTCTCGTGGAAGGATATGCTCTACCTCGACATCACCGGCCGCAACGACTGGTCGAGTGCTCTTGCCCGCGGCAACAACTCCTATTTCTACCCCTCGGTAAGCGCCAGCATCCTGATCGACAAGGTATTCAACTTCAGCGACAAGGCCCCGTGGATCAACCTGCTCAAGGTGCGCGGTTCGTGGGCCAACGTAGGCAACGACACCTCGCCCTACAGCCTCAATCATGTTTATTCGACCAGCAGCTTCGCCAGCGCCTACTACCTTTCGGGTACGATCCAGAACCCAGACATCAAACCCGAGAACGTCGAGAGCTACGAAGTGGGACTCGAAGCGCGGCTGTTCAACAACCTTTGGTCGTTCGACGCCACCTACTACAACTCGCGCACGACCGACCAAATCATCGGCGTCCCCGTCGACCAGACCACCGGCGCCACAAGCAAGTTGATCAACGCCGGCGAGGTCCGTAATCAAGGCGTGGAACTCTCCACACGCATCGTCCCCGTCCGGACCGAGCACACCCGCTGGGAAATCAACCTCAACTGGAGCAAGAACTGGAACAAACTCGTCAGCCTCGCCCCGGGTGTGGAGGTATGGCAGCTGAATTCGGGCATGAACATCAGCGGCAACATCTACATCAACGCCTACCCGGGCAAAGAACTGGGACGCCTTTACGGCCGCGGGTACAAACGCGCCCCGGAAGGCGCCTTCTACACCGACGCCCAGGGCCGCAACATCAGCTGCGCCGGACAGGTCATCGTCGACCAGGCCAGCGGTGCTCCGGTGCTGACCGGCACGGAAGACCCGCTGCTCGACCTGGGCAGCATCTATCCCGACTGGAAGGCGGGCATGACCCATACCTTTTCATACAGGAACCTGAAGATGGCCCTCACCTTCACCGGACAATGGGGCGGCAATGCCTATTCGGTCACCCACTTCGCGCTGGCCTACCAGGGCAAACTGAAGAACTCGCTACCGGGACGCTATGCAGGCCTGGTTCACGAGGGCGTGAACCTCAATACCGACGGCACTTACCAGAAGAACGCCACCATCACACGGGACATCGCCGACTACTACTCGACTTATGTCTACGCCCGCGAGAACGCCGAGAACAACACCTTCGACACCTCCTTCCTCAAACTCAAGGAGCTTCGCATCGAATACGCCCTGCCGTCGAAAATCTGCCGGAAAACGAAATTCATCCAGGGGGCTTCGCTGGCCTTCTACGCCACCAACCTCTTCTGCTGGACCAATTTCCCGATCTACGATCCGGAAGCCGGCTACATGGTGGGTTCCTCCATCAGCCGGGGTATTGAAGCCGGAGCCTATCCCCTGACGCGCACCTACGGGTTCAACCTCAAACTGAACTTCTAACTTCGAGAAACCATGAAAAGACTCAAATACCTGGCCGTTGTCGCGTGTGCCGCTCTGGCCGCGGGCTGCGAACACATGTTCGACGAATACAACAGCGACCCCAACAATACAGAGATGTGGCAAATCCATCCCGAAAGCATGATGGAGCAGTTGTTATTTTCGGCCGCAGACGAACTGATGTACGGAACCTGGCAGCTCAACGGCGAACTGATGCAGTACACCGTCAATCTCCAGTCGGAAAACATCCACCGCTATATCATTCGCGACAGTTACGCCAACACCCCCTGGAACTACCTGTCGAAATGGGCCGCCAATGCCGACCACATGCGCCGGCTGGCCATCCTCAAGGAGGAACCCAACTGCCAGGCGATCGCGCTGACCATGCGGGCGCTGATGGTCTCCAACCAGACCGACCTGTTCGGCAGCATCCCCTTCAGCGAGGCCTACAAGGGACGCGATACCGTCGCCATCACCCAGCCCAGATACGACACCCAGCAGGAGGTCTATACCCGGCTGCTGCAGGACCTGGAGCTGGCCAACTCGCTCTACGACGTTAAAAAGCCGTTGCAAACCCCGACCAAAGACCTGATCTATGGAGGCGACGTGAGCAAGTGGCGGAAATTCACCAACTCGCTCCACCTGCGCCTGCTGATGCGGTTGAGCAACCGCGACCAGGAGATGAACGTCACGCAGCGGATCCAGAAGATCGTGAACGACCCAACGGCCTATCCGGTCTTCACAAGCAACGCCGATAACGCCATTCTGACCTTCACCAACATCTCGCCGAACGTCAACCGTTTCGGCAAATACACCGAGAAGAGTTTCTCCTCGAACACCCGCGTCATGGCCGAATACATCATCAGACTGATGGACGGTCTGGGCGACCCGCGCCTGGTCATCTACGCCCGGCAGCAGAACAACGAGTGGAAAGGACTCCCAAGCGGCTATCCCACTACCGAGACGATCAATGACGGCAGTGCCACGCTGAACAAGGAGGTGCTGGGCGATTACACCTCCCCGTCGACCTACATGCGCTACGACGAGGTGCTGTTCATCCTCGCTGAAGCAACTTATCGCGGCATGCTCCGGGGCGGCGAGATCGAGGCCCAGAAATACTACGAACAGGCGATTCTCGCCTCGATCGACTTCTGGGACAGCGTCAACCCCTCGTCGGTGCGTGTAACGCAGGCGCAAAAGGATCAGTATATCCAGAAGACGACCTACAACAACACCCTGGAGCAGATCATGACCCAGAAATACATCGCACAGTTCTGGTGCGGCTACGAGGCCTGGGCCGACTACCGGCGAACAGGCTATCCGGTGTTGATCATCGGTACGGCCACCGACAACAACGGCATTCTCCCCACGCGGCTGATGTACCCCTCGCGGGCACAGCAGACCAACAGCGTCCACTACGAGGAGGCGGTCCGCGAGATGGGCGGCGATAACATGCGCATTCCCGTATGGTGGAGCCAGAAAGCAACCAGCAAATAGTCATTCACCGTAACCCAACGATTTCATGAAAACGACAAAATACAATCTCCGGAGCCTGCGCAGCCTTGCCGCCTGCATATTCGTATGCGCGGGCGCCCTGGGCGTCTCCTGCCAGGAGGACGACACGCATTCGGAAGATCCTTACATCCGCTTCACCGAGGAGATCACATCCCTCTCCTACGACAAATCCGGCGGAAAGCAGGAGATCGAAATGTACACCAACATGGGAAACTGGACCGTCGAAACCTCGTTCGCCGAGGACGCCGAATGGCTCGACATCTGGCCCCGCGAAGGACACGACAGCGGCCGCTTCACCGTCACCGTCGGCAAGAACGAGGAGGCTTACACCCGTTTCGGGACGGTCAATGTGGTCATCGGCGGCAAATCCGTCAAATCGTTCACCGTGCGCCAGCTCTCCAGCGACGTGGAGTTCCGGCTGGATATGGGCGGCAACAACATGACCGCCTCGGCGCAAGGGGTGGATTTCACCATCGGACTGATTACCAATGTGGGCTGGAAAGCCGAAGCGCTGGGCGATGCCGCAGCATGGATCACCGTCGGAGAAGCGACCGAAAACACGCAGGTCCTCACCGTCCGCCGGAACGACGGGGGCGAGCGTTCCGGACAAGTGCGGTTCTACGCCCTCGGAACCGGGCTGGAGGATTTCCAGGCCACCGTCAACATCAAGCAGTTCGATCAGGCGCACGACCCCTACAACGGTACGCAGCTGACCGTTGCGGAACTGATGGGCAAACTCACCGACGGCATCGGCCGCATCACGGAGAACTGCTGGGTGGAAGCCACCGTCGTCAGTGACCGGAAACTGCTTAATTTCGACAGTAACCAGCTGGTCGTGCAGGACGACAGCGGCCGCGGCATGCTCCTCGAATTCGCCAACGCGAAGGACAACACCTACCAGCTCAACGACAAACTCAAGATCCACCTCTACGAGGCCGAATTCGTCCGCGATCCCGTCACGCTCGGATCAAAACTGGCAGCCTTCACTCCAAACTCGGTCTTCGAGCAGTCGGAAGGCGCGCCCGTCACCCCCGTCGAGACCGGCATCGACCAACTCGACCGGTATGAGAATACGCTGGTGAAACTGCCCGAAGTCGAGTTCGCCGTACCGCTGGGAACCTATTACAACAGCCAGGAAGAGGGATATGCCATCACCACCGTACACGCCGCGTCGGCCCCCTACAACGACGGCTTCGCCCGCTACGGACACATCCTGCGCGACCGCGGGGGCAACACGGTCAAACTCTATACGCTCAGCTACTTCCTCCAGCGTTATGCCCAGATCATCCCCCAGGGCAGCGGCTCGGTGAGCGGCATCGTGCTGAAATATACGAAGAACGGAGTCACGGAGAACACGCTCCGAATGCGAAAACTCGACGACATTGCGGTATCTGCCGACGCTGCGACACGCGTGAGCAATACGCTGGTGCAGTTCGGGCCGTTCGACTGGAACGCCCTCCCGCTCGAAACCGTCACACCCGTTGTCGGCAGCGGCGAGGTCAAATCGACGGCTTACCGGGGCGTACAGAGCGCCGGAGCGCTGAACTACGGCTGGAGCCACACCCGCAAAGACACTCCGGCGGCAATTACCATAACGCCGAACGGCAAGCAGACTTCCGATCCCGCCGTCACCCAGCAGATGATGTATCCCTACCTCTATTCCAGCAATTTCTGGAACTTCACCGGATCGACCATGAATCGCTCCGGAAGCGACGATCCCGATTACAAGGGCGAGGCCTGGGTATTCAATATTACCGATTTCCGGCCTTCGGGCGGCGACCTTATGCTGGTCTTCACAACGGCAAGCAGTTGGGGAGGCCCGCTCAAAATGCACATCGAATGGGCCGATGAGGAGAACGCCGCGCTCGACGAATACCACGCAATCGCCGACTATTTCAGTCCGATGTGGAACGAAGGCTCCTCCTACCATCTCAAGCAGTTCAGCGTGGCACTGCCCGACGAACTGAAAACGAAGTCGAAATTCACGATCCGCTTCCGCAACATGGCAAACCTCCGGGCGCCCAACGACGGTGGCGCACTCTCCTCGGGCGGATACTCGGGAATCGGGTTCTGGGCCATCACGGAGCGGAAATAATCCATTGCCGGTCCCGGAGGGAAACCACCCCGGTTTTTCTCCGGTATCCGGCAGGCAGGCATCAAATTACGAACCTTCAAAGCAATACGAAATGAAACTCGATAGATTCTTTTTAATCCGGCTGCTGTGCATCCTGCTCCTGCTGCCGCTCGTAACGGGCTGTAAAAGTGACGACACCGCACAGGACCCATTCCAAAAGGGAAAGCTGGTCACCGACCTCTATATCCCGGGCACGACCTTCTACACCTCGACCGTCAGCGAACTGACCATCCAAGGCAAAGGGTTCCGGCCGGGCGACGCGCTGTACCTGCGCAGCGAGGACCGCGAAGACACGCCGCTGACGCTGAAGGCCCTCGACGCGGCCTACGTCACCTTCGCCGTTCCGCAGCAGATCGAAACGGCCGAATACACGTTGATCCTTCTCCGCGGGACGCAGGAACAACCGCTCGGCATACTGAATTTCCGCCAGAGCATCAACCTCGACGTCCCCGACAAGGACCTGATGACCATCAAGGGCGCCGTTTTCTGCGGCAGCACTCCGGTCGTCGGCGCCATCGTGTCGGACGGCGAGGAGGTCACCACCACCGACGACAACGGCTACTACTGGCTCGGATCGCGCAAGTACCACGGCTACGTCTTCGTCACCCAGCCGTCGGGTTACCAGCCCCTCACCGAGAACTCCATGCCCCGGTTCTGGCAACCGCTCACCGAATCGCAGTTCGTCTGTGAGCAGCACAACTTCGAACTGGAAAAAGTCGACAACGACAACCACGTGATGTTTGTCACTTCGGACATCCACCTGGCCAACCGCGTCAACGACCTGAAACAGTACAGGGAACTCTTCATTCCCGAGATCAATGGGGCCATTGAAAACTACGGCAACCGCCCGGTCTATACGATGGTACTGGGCGACATGACCTGGGACCAGTTCTGGTACGACACCAAGTACAACATGGAAAGCTACCTCAAGACGCTGGCCGACGCTAAAATCCCGACCACGTTCTACCATCTTCCGGGCAACCACGACAACGATCCCTACTACGCCGGGGATTTCCAGGCCGAAGCAGCCTACAAGCAGTACCTCGGACCGACCTACTACTCGTTCAATCTGGGCAAGGTCCATTACATCGCCCTCGACAACAACGTCTACATCAACAACGGCGCCTCCGTCGGCTCGTCGGGTGACCGGTCGTTCCGCAACTATCTCACCGAGATCGAACTCAACTGGCTGAAAAAAGACCTCGCGCAGGTCGACAGGAACACGCCCGTCGTGGTCGGGCTTCACTGTCCCATCTTCGGGTTCAACAGTTCGCTGGAGATCACCAACGCCATGAGCAGCCAAGTCGACAACGACAACCTGATCCAATGCTTCGAGGGGTTCTCCGACGTCCACATCCTCACCGGGCACACGCACTACACCCACAACACGGTCTATTCGGAATCGATCATGGAGCACAACACCACGGCCATCTGCGCCACCTGGTGGTGGACAGGCTACTATGGCAACGGGCACATCAGCCGTGACGGGACCCCCGGCGGCTACGGCGTCTACGAAATCGACGGCACGCAGATCGAATGGCATTACAAGGGGCTGGGACTTCCCCGCGAAAAGCAGTTCATCACCTATGACATGAACACGGTAAAAAACTACTTCCGCACCAACCAGATGGCCGTCAGGTTCCTCAAGGCCTATCCCACGCGCGACGACTACAAGGACGTCGGCAGCAACGTGGTCTACATCAATGTCTGGAACTGGGACCCCGAATGGACGATCTCGGTCAGCGACGGCGTGAAAGAACTGCCCGTAGAGCAGATTTACGGGCTTGACCCGCTGCACACGGCCAGTTACGAAGTGGCCCGCGTCTCCGACGGCGGTTCCTACACGGCCGCCTTCGCCACACAGCCGAGCATTCATCTCTTTTCGGTCACGGCCCCCGACGCCAACACGACGCTGACGGTCACCGTCACGGACCGCTTCGGAAAAACCTACAAAGAGGTGATGTCGCGCCCCAAAGCTTTCGCCGTAAACATGCAGTAGAACCCTAAACCAGCAAACGCAATGAAAAACATCCGCATATATTCGTGTTCCGTTCTTCTGCTCTGCGCAGGTCTTCTCGGGGCCTGCAGCGACGACCCCGAAACGGAACAGGCATACGTACAAACCGACTCCCCGACTTTTACGGCCAACAAACGCGGCGTGGCTGCCGACGGGGAGACGCTGCGCATCGGCGTCCGGTCGAACACCTACTGGATCATCCGCCAGCAAGCGGAGGATGACTGGTTCACACTCTCGCCCAAAGCCGGTTCGGGCAGCCGGGAGGTGGAGGCGGCGATTGCCGCCAACACCGGGCAGGAGCGCAGCGCCACGCTCGTCTTCGAGACCGAGCAGGGACGAATGCAGCAGATCACCCTCCGGCAGGAGGGCCATAACAGCACGGTGCGCTTCCTCAACGACGACTTCGGAACGGGCACTTCCGCCCAGTCCGTCGCGCAGTTCGACGGCTGGAACCGCAACGGCATCGGCAGCCTGCGCTGCCAGTACTGGGGCAACGACGTCAACGTCGACGCCGGACAGCCCTCGGCCGGTTACGACGGAGCCTCGGGCGGCAACGGCATCGTCTTCGCCGCCGACTCGGCCAATTTCATCCTGGGCGGCATCGCCCTCAAGGGCGACATCAATTTCAACCTTTCGTTCGGTTGCACGACTTCGCAGGCGATTTTCAACCCCGGAGAGCTTAAAGTATTTTTCAGCAAGGACCTCGTGAACTGGACACCCATCGCCTACGAACGTTCTTCGTCCGCAGGCTGGGAGCGGGTGAACATCCCTTTCTACCTGCCCGAAGGCGTCGACCAGCTCTACGTACGGTTCCTGGGGCGCAAAGCCGATGCCTACCGGCTCGACGACGTGACGCTGGCCGAAGGCGACGGACGCGGCGAGACGATCACCTTCGTCGAGGACATCGTCGAATACGAGGAGATCACGGTCTTCGACGAGACTTTCGACTGGTGCGTGGGTCCCAACAGCACGCTGCCCGGCAACGACGGCAAGAATATGACCACCGTCAGCAACCGCAACGGCTGGGAAGGCAACCTGGTCTACATGCACAACGGGTTCCCGAAAGTGGGGACCTCGTCGGGTCTGGGCTACCTCACCAGCCCGGCGATGACGGCCGTCGGCGAAAAGCGCGTCGACGTGACCGTGACCTTCAACGTGGGAATCATGGGCAGCGATTTGAGCGACATCCGACTGATCGTACTCAACAGCGGATCGGTCGAGGGCAGTGAATCGAAGACCTTCACCATCGAGAGCGACAATTACTGGGAAACCCGGAGCTGCGTCATCAACGGTGCGACCAAAGAGACCCAGATCCGCTTCAGTGCCATCCAGGCCAAAGGAAACCGCTTCTACATCGACAATGTAAAAGCTACGTTCACAGACGTAAAAGAGAAACTCTGACTCCGACACAAGGGTATGAAAAAGGAGGATTGCTTTTCGGGCAATCCTCCTTTTCGTAACGTCCGAGGGAGGGGGAATTATTCCAACTTCGCCGCGTCGGCGGCCATCTTTTCGTAGATGGCGACCATCTCGCCGAACGATCCCTCGCCGCGTTTGAGTTCGTACATGAAGACACCCTTGTAACCGGCCTTCATCAGCGCCTTGTACAGCGCGGGCCAGTCGGTCCGCCCCTTGCCCGGAAGCCAGTGGCGTTCATCGACCCCGTCGTAATCCGAGACGTGAAGGGTCGCGATCCGGTCGCCGCACGCCTCGACGAAGTGCAGCAGGTCCTCCGAAAGCAGGTGGTTCGTGTCGAAACAGATCTTCACGTCGGGATAAGGGGCGATGATGCGCAGCAGCTCGGCCGAATTCCGCCCGAGACACGTGCGGGGCAGGTCCTCGATGCACAGCTGCGCACCGATCCGGGCCGCCTCCCCGCGCAGCACGCCGACCGAGGCGATGCTGTTCCGGATACGCTGCTCGCGCTCCCCGTCCGCAATCGGTTCGGAACTGGGATGCAGCACCAGTTTCTCCGGTCCCACCTCGCCGCAGATGGCGATCATCTCGGTCAGGAATTCGAGGTTGGCCATGCGGGCGCTGTCATCCAGCACCGAAATGTCCAGCTTGCGGGAGAACGGGAGATGGCACGACCAGACCTTCAGACCGGCCTCGTCGGCCATGCGTTTGGCGTGCAACGCCTTCTCACGGATTTCAGCCACGGTCCCGCGGCCGCTGATACCGATTTCGACATACTCCACGCCGGCCTTCGCGGCGGCGGCCATCTCCTCGGGACTCATGCTGCTGGTCGAACTGCCGACCCCGAGGCACTGGGCCGCCAGGTTCGCGGCGCACACCAGTGCCGCCGCCGTAAACAGGATTCTTTTCATCGCTTCCGGTTATTTGGTGTAGTTTTTCACGCAGCGGACGTTCAAATAAATGTTCTTGGCCGCCTCCTGATTGGTCTTGGTCTGCAAGTTCAGACTCGTGCCGCTGATGACCAGCGAACGTGCCGTCGATTCGTTGGTCTGCCCGATGAACCACATGTAGCCCCATTTGCCCAGCGCGCTGCTGTTGAAACTGCCGTCGGCCTTCTGATACCCCAGCGGATACCAGCCGAAACCGATGCTTTCGGCCCCGTCGACGAATTGCTGCAGAGCCTCTCCGGCGTCCGTAAGCGTCAGATTCGCCTGATTCCAAACACCGCCGTCAACGATACGGCCGTTGCCGCCGCGCAGCCACGCGCCGACGTTGCCCGTGTTCTTGACCGTGCAGCCCGACTTGTAGAACCCGGCCTTCGTAATGGCATTCTCGGGTTTCCCGTCGTGACCGCCGGAGAAGGTGTAGCCGCCCAGCGCGAAATCGTCGGGAATGGCGTACTCGCTCTTGATCGACATGATCATGTCCCACCAGTCGTTGGCGTTGGCCACGTGCCAGCCTTCGGGACAGCAGCCGCGTATCTGGACGCCGAATTCGCCCTCCTCCGTGCCGTCGAGTTTGAACGGGTTGCCCACGTCATCCACCCCTTCGTAGCCTGGTATATAGGGACACTGCTCCGGCGTGCAGCCCGAGATGCCGGTCATCGCCTCGTACCAGGTGTAGTAACGGCCCTTCGCGTCATTCAACCGCTGCAAATGCGACGCCTCCAGCCCTGCGACGGTGAAGGTCGTCAGGTCGGGCGCAACGCCCAGGTTGCCCTCCCCGCCCGCTTCGTGGCAGTTCTCGGTCATCCACCAGCGTTTGCCGTACTTCTTGATCGTATAGCCCGGCAGTTCGATGGGAACCGACACGGTGATCGCCGCGAAATATTCGCGCACCTTGCTCGTACCCAGTTCGTTTTTGGCCACCACCGACACCGACTGCGCGGGAATCACCACGTCGTCGTTGACCACCCTGACGGTGATGACATTGGTTCCCTGGCCGTCGATGATCGAGATTTTCGACTTTTCCTGATCGGCGATCGTCCATTCGTAGGTCTCGGCCCACTGAACCTTGGTCACCGAGAAGGTGAACTCTTCGCCGCCGTTGCAGGTGAGCGTGGCGGGGACTTTGGTGATCGGCCCGGGCTTCTTGGGAACGGTCATCTCCTGGATTTCCTCCTCGGCATCGCGTTTCACGGCCTCGGTGCAGGCGACCAGCGCCGCCGCTGCGGCCATGCACGCCGCGGTCATCATGTATTTTCGGATGTTTTTCATCGTTTTTGCATTTTAAATTTTACAACGTGTGAACCTCGGGATACCCGAACGGATTCTCCACATACCAGCGGGCCTTGTAAATCTGATAGCCCGCGCGGTTGAACAGCCGGTTGCCCTTCAGGTCGCACACCTCGGCCGACCACCAGTTGCTCCCGCCCGACGTGGGGCGCATGACGATCGTGGGATAGCCCTCGGGGCCCGTCGAAACGCTCTTGATGGTGTTCTGCTGGAAGATTTCCACGTCGAGGAACTTCTCCGCCGCACAGTCGAACTTATAGACATGCTCGTTCGTCGAGACGTACATCGCCTCTTCGCCGTAGACCGGCGCCAGGTCGTGGGCCATCGTGTTCCCCGAGGCCATGTCGTAGGAGCGGACCTGCGTCAGTTCCGGAGCCGTACGGTTCCCGTTGTAGGTGAGTTTCAGCAGCTGGGCGCCGGTCGCCGTCCAGAGGCAGCCGCGCTTCCGGTCCCAGACCACGTTGTGGGCCGAATAGACCGGCATGGTGAAGGCGGGCCTGGAAACGTAGCTGTCGGCGCCGTTGTACACGTAGACGCTCAACAGGTTGCCCGTGCTCGACGCCACGACGATATTCCCGTCGGGCAGCACCTCGGCCGAGTGGGGGTTTCCGCCCGGCTTGGCGTAGAACATCGCCTTCTTGTCCGCAATGCGGATCAGCGCCACGCCGCCGCCCGAAGCCGTGACGAGCACGCACGTACGGTTGTAGACCGGTTTGGCCTCGTCGGGCAGATTGAACCACGACTGTTCCGCGGCCGAAAGCCCGCTGTCGGAGGCCTTCCACTCCCAGGCGATCTTTCCCGTCGGCTGGTCGATCATCACGATCCGGTTCTTCGCCTGCTCGGTCAGAATCATCACCCGGGTAGCCTTGTCCAGTTCGATCGTCTCCTCCTTGTCGTCGCCAGGCCGCCAGGGAACGTAAGGTCCCTCTTCCTCGTCTTTGCTGCAAGCCTGAAGGAGGAATGCAGCAGCCAGTATCCACAGATATTTTTTCATAAATTGCCAGTTAACGGTTGTCGGATCAATAATTGGGATTCTGTTCGAGCTGCTTGTTCAGCAGGATCTGGTCCGCCGGAACGGGCCACCAGTAGTCGCGGTCGGGATCGAACGCCCGGACGGCGATGTCCGTGCCCGCATAGTCCTGAATCACGGCGTTCATCACCAGCTCGGCGGTCATCCAGCGGCGGATGTCGTTGTAATAGAGTCCCTCGCCGGCGAACTCGATGCGGCGCTCGTGGCGGATGATCTCGCGCATCTCGGCCTGGTTCTTCGAACCGTAGGCATAGGTGGGCATGCCGACGCGGCCGCGCACGCGGTTCACGGCGTCGTAAACGGCGTCGGACGGCGTTGCGTCGACCTCGTTCTGCGCCTCGGCGAACATCAGCAGCACATCGGCGTAGCGGATGAACATGTAGTTGGTTTCGCCGTTACCGTCATCCGAATCACGCTTCTGCGTGTCGTAGATCGAGAGTTTCTTGTGCGCGAAGCCCGTGAACTGGCACACCTCCCCGGCCGGGCAGTTGGCCTTGCCAAGGAACGTGCTTCCGGGATAGAAGTTCGTCGCCGCGAAACGCGGATCGAGGTTGTCGTACTTGCCCATCGTGGCCGCGCCGTCGGTCGTCGTCCGGTAGTCCATCACCAGGTCGAGCAGCGGCGCGTTGTTGCGGTACTGGACGCTGTAGACGTTGAACGAATTGACGGCCGTGTTCTTGGTCTTCGAAAATTCGATGTTGAAGACACACTCGCAGCTGTGCTCGTTGGCCGGCAGGAACAGTTTCCGGTAGTCGCCGAACAGGTCGTAACCCGCCTGGGCCTCCTTTTCGATCAGGGCGCCGGCGGCCTCGGCGGCAGCGCGCCACTTTGCGGCGTCGTTCGAGGGGTTGACCAGCTTGCTGGCCTCGAAAAGCAACAGACGGGCCTTGAGGGCCATCGCCGCGCCGAGCGTGGCGCGCCCCTGGTCGGCGGCCTTCGTCCACTGCCAGTCGAGCAGTCCGCGGTCGATGATGTCGTTCAGGTCGTCGAGGATGGCCCGCACCACCTCCTCGCGCGAGGCGCGGGGCAGCGAACCGTGCGCATAGACGGGTTCTTCGAGGATCAGCGGCACACCGTTGTAATAGGTCACCAGCATGTAGTAATAGAGCGCGCGGAGGAACTTGGCCTCACCCTCCATCTGCACCCTGCGGTCGTCGGCCACCACGGCGCGAGGCAGGCGGTTGAGATGGGTGTTGCAGCGCCCGATGCCTTCGTAGCACTTCTTCCAGCGGTTGGCGATGATGCCCGAGCTGTTGGCCGTGTGGGTCCCCTGGGCGATGACGTTGTATCCGCCGGCATTGTTGTAATTATAGGCGTTGGGCGTGCAGGTCTCCTCGAGCAGCGGCGCCGAGTCTCCGAACAGCGCGCTGTTGGTCAGTATGTTGTAACAGCCGGTCATGGCGGCCTCGGTTCCCTCCTCGGTTTCCCAGAACGTCTCGACCGTATATTTGTCGGTGGGAATGGTGTCGAGGTTGCAGGAGGCCAGCGCCGCCGCACCGCAAAGCATCAATCCGAATAGTGTCTTTTTCATAATTTTCCGTATTTGAAACAATTAGAAAGTGATGTTGAAACCGAAGTTGATCGTCCTGAGCGAAGGATACTGCATCAGGTTGGTCGACGAGAGGTCGATCTCGGGGTCGAACATCTTCAGCGGGGAGATCGTGAAGAGGTTCTCGCCGTTGACGAAGATCTGACACTGGCTCATTCCGAGCTTCGAAATCCACCTCTTGGGCAGGGTGTACGAGAGTTGCAGCTGCTTGCAGCGCAGGTACGACGCGTCGTAGAGCCACTGCGTGTTCTTGTAGTCGTGCATTTCGGGCGCGCCCGTTGCGGTGTGGAGGATCGGCAGACGGGAGTTGTGGTTCTCGGGGGTCCACGCGTCGGTCGCCCACTCCTTCAGCACGCCCGCGCCGTTCCAGAACGGGGCCGCGAGGTTGCCCGAAAGGTAGGTCTTCACGTCGGCGACGCCCTGGAACTGCGCCGAAAGCTCGAGTCCCTTCCATCCCAGCGAGAAGTTGAAGGCGTAGGTGATGCTCGGCGTGAGGTTGCCGCTGACGGCGCGGTCGCCGTTGTCGATCTTGTCGTCGTTGTTGAGGTTCTTGTAGCGGATGTACCCCGGTTTCACGCCGCTGCCGACGGTCACCGAATTGGCGATCTCCTCGTAGCTGTTGTAGAAGCCGTCGGCCTGGTAGAGATACCACGCATCGATGGGTTCGCCCTCGCGGATGATGTTGAAGGTCTTGATGTACTCCTGCCCGTCGAGGTCGACGACGATGTTCTTGTTGTAGCAGAAGTTGCCGCCGAGGCTGTAATGGAAATTCTTGACTGTGCTCCGCCACTGGAGGTTCAGTTCGACGCCGTCGTTGGCCACCACGCCGATGTTCTGCTTCGGGCCGTTCAGGTTGCCGATCTGCGCCGGGATCTTCACGTCGCGCAGGATGCCTTCGGTACGTTTTTTATAGAGGTCGACGCTGAACAGCAGGCGGTGGTCGAAGGCCTCGAAATCCAGTCCGAGGTTGTAGGTGCGGGTGGTCTCCCACGAGATGTTCTCGTCGACGAAGTCCTTGATCGCCGCGCCGCCCGAGAGCACGTCCCCGAAGCTGTAATTGTAGTCTTTGCTCGCCAGCACGGCCATCAGGTACTCGTAGTTGCCGATGGCCTGGTTGCCCATCTCGCCGACCGAGCCGCGGAGCTTGAGCACGTCGATAGCCCGGGCGTTCTGCATAAAGTTCTCCTTGTCGATGCGCCAGCCGACCGACACGGCGGGGAAAAAGGCCCAGCGGTTGCCCTTGGCGAATTTCGACGAACCGTCGTAACGCGCCGTCACGTCGATCAGGTATTTCTCCTTGTAATCGTAGGTGACGCGCCCGAAGTAGGAGAAGAGCAGTTCGAGCGACGATCCGCCCGAGATCTCATCCATCGTGGCGCCGACCGACAGAGCCGTGAGCTGGTTGTTGAAGTAGTCGCGTTTCTTGGCCTGGAAGTTCTTGCCGTCGTAACGCTTGTACTCCGTGCCCGCCATCACGTTCAGGTTGTGGTTGCCGCCGAAGCTCTTGCCCCACGAAAGGGTGTTGTAGAAGGTGTAGTTGATCGAGTTGTTGTCCCAGTCCTTGGCCGAGACATAGGCGCTGAAGTCCTTCCGCTCGAGGGTTTTGGGATTGTAGGTGTACATCGCGTGCTTGAAGTCCTTCGAATAGTGGTCGATCTTCACGTAGCCCAGGTTGGCGTTGTACTTGATGCCCCACGGCAGGTCGTAGCCGATGTTGATGCGGCCCAGGATGCGGTGGTACTGGCGGCGGGTGTTACCCTCGTGCAGCTCCATGAGCGGATTCTCGGGATTGTTGCGCCCGGGGGTCGAGAGCCACGTCGAGAGCCACTTGCCGTCGGGCAGCTGCGTGCCGAAGATCGGCAGGGCGCGGTTGATGACGTTGACCGTCGTCGAGACGCCGTAGATCGGGTCGGTGTTGTAGCGCAGGTTGCCCAGCAGGCTGACGCCCACCTTCAGGCGCTTGGTCACCTGCGCGTTGATCTTCATGTCCCACGAGAAGCGTTCCGCATCGTCGTTGGCGACCATGATGCCGCGCTGATTCATGTAACCGCCGCCCAGCGAGTAGGAGATCTTGTCCGTGCCGCCCGAAACGCGGGCGTTGTACTGCTGGAGGAACCCGTTCTGGTAGCAGAGGTCGTACCAGTCGGAAGCGGGATAGATGTAGCGGTCGTGCTTCATGCCCTCCTCGTATTCGAGGATGTCGTCGCGGTTGTAGGTCACCGTCAGCTTGCCTTCGTTCAGTTCGGCCTGGTTGCGCATGTTCATATACTGAATCGGGTCGGTCACCACGTCGGGGACGTAGGTGGCCGACTGAATGCCGAAGTTGGCGCTCAGCTTCACCACCGGTGCGCCCTTCTTGGCCTGCTTCGTGGTGATGAGGATGACGCCGTTGGCGGCCTTGGAGCCGTAGATCGAGGCCGAAGCGTCCTTCAGCACCGAGATCGTCTCGATATCGCCGGGGTTGAGTTCGTTGAGCGAATACTCCATGCCGTCGACCAGCACCATGGGACTGGAACTGCTCATCGTGCCGACGCCGCGGATACGGATCGTCGCGCCGTCGCTGCCGGGCTTCGCCGAAGCCTGGTTGATGTAGACGCCGGGCATCGAATAGAGCGCCTGCGAGGCGTGTGTCATCGGCTGGTTCTCGATCTCCGACATCTGGCGCACGGCGACCGAGCCGGTCAGGTTGACCTTCTTCTGTACGCCGTATCCGATCACCACCACGTCGTCGAGGAGCTGGTTATTCTCCTTCAGCACCACGGTCAGATGGGTCCGGTTGCCCACTTCGACCTGCGCCGCGTCGTAACCGATGAACGACACGCTGAGCCGCGCGCCCGCAGTCACGTTCAGGGCGAATTCGCCCTTCGAGTTGGTCACCATGCCGTTCGTCGTGCCCTCGACCAGCACGTTCGCACCCACGATCGGGTCGCCGGCCTCGGTCTCGACGCGGCCCTTGAGCTGGTATTCCCTGCCCGGACCGGCCGGATCGGACTTGTAAAGCACGATGTGGCGGCCTTCGAGTTTGGCCAGGATCCCCTGGTCGGCAAGCACGCCGTCGAGCAGTTTCAGGACGTTCTGATCGCGCGCCTCGACCGAAACGCGCTTGCGGAGGTCGATTTCGCTCTCCCGGTACCAGAACGAATAGCCGCTCTGCGTCTTGACCGCTTCGATCACCTCGCGTACGGTGGCGTTCTTCAGCGTCAACGAAATCACGGGATTCTGCGCGTAAAGAGCCTGCGCCGCCACCGTGAACCAACACAGCGTCAGCAATCCGCTCAGCCGGCACAGCGTCCGCTGGCCGAAAAGGTCCCGGAAGGACCTCCTGCTGGTAGAATTTTTACTCATAAGGATTGAAATTTAGGTTGTAGTGAAAAAGTTGGATTGAATCTCTATCGGTTTCTGTAAAGTTCGAAATGGTTCTTGCGGCTGCGGCAGAGGATGCGGCTGTCGGCCGAGATGATCCGCATGATTTCGTGGATGTTCTCGCCTTCGACGAACTCGCCCGTGAAACAGATCCTGCGCAGCCGCTCGTCGGGGATCGCTATGCTGACGTTGAACTGCCTTTCGAGGCTCCGGGCGATCGACGCCAGGGGTTCGGCCCGGAAGTAGAGCCTGTCCTCCTGCCACGAGAGCACGTGCTCGACGTTCACCCTGCGCAGCGACAGCAGCCCGGAGGTCTTCTCGAAGAATCCCTGCTCGCCGGGACGCAGCCGCACGCTCCGCGACTCGGGACCGCCGTCCACCAGCAGACTGCCCGTCGCCAGCGTGATCTGGAAATTCTCGTCCTCGGAATAGGCGTGCACGTTGAAGGTCGTGCCGAGCACCGTCGAGGCGACCTGCCCCGTGACGACGACGAAGGGCCTGCGGGCGTCGTGCTCGACCTCGAAATAGGCCTCGCCGTCGACCTCCACGCGGCGTTCGTCGCCGAACAGCGCGGGATAGACGATGCGCGTGCCGCCGTTGAGCCGCACCCGCGAACCGTCGGGCAGCACCACGTCGGACTTCACGCCCAGAGGCGTCGAGACGCTCACCGGCTGCGCCGCGGCGACCAGACGGCTTTCGGCCCGGCGCCCGCCCATGAACCAGCTGCCGCAGACGGCTCCCGCCACCACGGCCGCAGCCGCAGCATAGCGGACGATCCGCATCCGGATTCCCCGGCGGCGGATGCGCCCGCGCACGTCGGCCCACACTGCCTCCCGCATCCCGTCGGCCATGACGTCGACCTCGGGTCCCACCCGGATGCCGTCCAGCAGTTCCGCCAGCCTGCGGCGGTCGCGCTCCGGACCTTCGATCAGTTCCGCCATCTCCGGCTCTCTCTCCGTATTCTGAAATTGCATGATTTCTCCCTTTTAGTCGTGTACACAACTATAGAGTGCGAAAGCCGAGGTTCCGTTTAAGGGAACCGCGGCTTTTTTTCGTTTTTTTATTCCGGCAGACGTCAGAAACGCGCCGTGAAGAGGAACAGTAGCAGGGAAACCAGCTTCAGGTCGGGGTAATGCGTGCGTATGCCGGCCACGATCCTGTCGACGGCGATCTTGATCTGGACGCGCACCGTGCTCTCGGAGAGCGACAGCGCGCAGGCGATCTCACGCGACGACAGCCCCTCCTGCCGGTTGAGCAGGAACACCGTGCGGCAGCGTTCGGGCAAATCGTTTATGAGACGGCGCACCAGCTCCTCGACTTCGGCCTCTATCAAACGGCTATCGGGAGCGTCTTCGCTGTGGGGGGGGGGAATTTCTGTCGATCAGCGAGATGGGAATCTCCTCGAACGAGAGGCAGCGGCGGCGCGTCCGGGACTCCTTCAGATAGCGGTTCGCCTCGTTGCGCGCGACGACATAGAGATAGGCGTCGATGTTTTCGATCCTCCGCAGCGCGACGCGCGACTTCCAGACAGCGACGAAGACGTTGCTCACGACCTCGCCGCATGCCTCCCTGTTGCGCAGGAAATAGTAGGCGAACCGGAAAACGCTCCGGTAATAGAGATCATAGAAAACCCGGAACGCGCAATCGTCGTTCTCGCTCACGGAAACAAGCAAATCCTCAAGTTCTTTTTTCTTCTCCACGTCCGGGCATGTTCAGGCTTTCACAAGACAAAATTAGGAAACTTTTTCAGAACCGCAATATACGGTTCCGTGAAAATCCCGCGACACGGCCCCGGCCCGGAACCGGTGTCCGCAAAAAGAGAGGGGCCGCGCTCGCGGCGCGGTCCCTCTCCCTGCCGGCCTGCGGCCGGATTATCTCCCCTCGTCGCCGCTGCGGATCTCCTTGCGGCGGATCTTGCCGCTGATGGTCTTGGGCAGCGACTCCACGAACTCGATCACCCGCGGGTATTTATACGGCGCCGTGATGCGCTTCACATGGTCCTGCAACTCCTTGACCAGCGCCTCCCCGGCCTGCGCACGGTAGGCCTCGGCGAGCACGATCGTCGCCTTGACGACCTGGCCGCGAATCTCGTCGGGAACGCCCGTAATGGCGCACTCCACCACCGCCGGGTGGGTCATCAGGGCGCTCTCCACCTCGAACGGACCGATGCGGTAGCCCGAACTCTTGATCACGTCGTCGGCGCGCCCCACGAACCAGTAGTAACCGTCCTCGTCGCGCCACGCCACGTCGCCCGTATAGTACACCCCGTCGTGCCAGACCTCGCGGGTCAGGGCGTCGTTCAGGTAGTAGCCCTTGAACAGCCCGAGGGGCTTGCCTCCGTCGGTGCGGATCACGATCTGCCCCTGCTCGCCGTCCTCGGCCGAACGTCCGTCGGGCGTCAGCAGGTCGATCCGGTACTGGGGATTGGGCACGCCCATGCTCCCGGGCTTGGACTTCATCCAGGGGAACGTCGCGAGCGTCAGCGTCGTCTCGGTCTGCCCGAAGCCCTCCATCAGGCGGATGCCCGTCAGACGCAGGAAGGTGTCGTACACCGCGCCGTTCAGCGCCTCGCCCGCCGTGGTGCAGTACTCCAGCGACGAGAGGTCGTATTTGGTCATGTCCTCGCGGATCAGAAAGCGGTAGACCGTCGGAGGCGCGCACAGCGACGTGATGCGGTACTGCTCGATCTTGCGCAGCATGTCCGCGGGCGTGAACTTCTCGTGGTCGTAGACGAACAGGCAGGCCCCGGCCAGCCACTGCCCGTAGAGTTTGCCCCATGCGGCCTTGGCCCATCCCGTGTCGGCGATCGTCAGGTGCAGGCTGCCCTCGTGCAGGTTGTGCCACAGCAGTCCCGTGGTGATATGCCCCAGCGGATAGGTGAAATCGTGGGCCACCATCTTCGGCTCCCCGGTCGTTCCCGAGGTGAAGTACATCATCATGATGTCATCGTTGGCGTTCACCCGCTCCGGGCGCACGAAAGGAGCCGCCTTCTCGATGCCGGCGTGGAAATCGAGAAACCCTTCGGGGACCTCGGGGCCCACGCTGATCAGCAGTTCGGTCGTGGGGCTTTCGGGCATGGCCGCCGCGATGTGGTCGGTGATCACCCGTTCGCCCGCCGCGACGATGGCCTTGATCCCGGCCATGTTGCAGCGGTAGACGACGTCCTTTTTGGTCAGCAGGTGAGTCGCGGGGATCGCCACCGCACCCAGCTTGTGCAGCGCCAGAATCGAGAACCAGAACTCGTAGCGGCGCTTGAGTATCAGCATCACCACATCGCCCTTTCCGATGCCGAGGCTCTGGAAATACGAGGCCGTGCGGTCGCTTTCGCGCTTGATGTCGGCAAAGGTGAACTGGATTTCGGCGCCCTGGTCGTTGGTCCACAGCAGCGCCTTCTTGCCGGGCTGCTCGGCGGCGTATGCGTCCACCACGTCGTAACCGAAATTGAAATTCTCCGGAACCCGGATGTGCAGGTTTTCCCGGTAATCCTCCTGCGACGAGAAGGAGGTCTGGGTCAGGAATCGTTCTACCATACGCTTACATGATTATCGCCAGGAACCGCACCGTTTTGCCGTCGAGGGCCTTCATCCCGTGCGGCTGGCCCGAATCGAAATAGAGGCTGTCGCCCGTGTCGAGCACGATCTCCTTGCCGTTCAGCCCGATCAGCAGGCGGCCTTCCAGCACGTAGTTCATCTCCTGCCCGGGATGGCAGTTCAGGTGCATCGGAACGTCGTCCGCCGCCGGCTCGACCGTCACGATGAAGGGGTCGATCTTCCGGTCGCGAAATCCCGCCGCCAGCGCCTCGTACTTGTAGGCCTTCTGCCGTTCGACCGACACGCCCTTCCCGGCGCGGGTGATGAAATAGGCGTTCATCTTCGGCTCCTCACCGAACATCAGCACGTCGAGGCTGATCCCGTAATGGCGGGATATGGTCTGCAGCACGTTCACCGAAAAATCGGCCTTGCCGCTCTCCATCTCCCTGTACTGCTCGACCGGGAGGTTGCAGCTCGCGGCCACCTCCTCCTGGGTCAGTTCGAGCGCTTCGCGCAGCCCGCGCAAACGGGTCGCAATCGACTGAATAGGGTCACACATTGTCTTTTCGTTTTAAATAATAAGATCCGCGCCGCGGGTCCCGGACGAACAGGTAACAATCCGGAAGGCCGCCCGGACGGCTCCTGCGCATCGCACGGGCCGTTTTCACTGGATGCAGGCCGTAAATATACTAAAAACTCTTAAAAACCGCAACTTCACACTCCGTTTCCGCTCCGCACCACCGGCCGCACCTATAATCTAATAGCGAAGCGTCTCACCGGGCGAGAGGGGCAGCCACCCCTCCCCGGCCGCGTTTTTCGCCGGATGCAAAAAAATCCGGTCCGGATTTTGTTTTTTCCCGCAGAAACCCTATATTTGTCCCCGACAACCGAACGAATGACGATTTTCAACCATATCCATCATCACCATCACCACTTTACCGAGGGGTAGGTCGATTATGTATATGTAAACAGTTTTTTATAGCATACATGAAGCTCACCCCCTGCGGGTGGGCTTTTTCGTATGCCGAACCGCAGGTGGGTGTCCGAAAGAAGAAAACAATCAAACACACACCGAATATGTTGCGAATAGCCATCCAGGCCAAGGGCCGACTGAATGAACAGAGCATCGACCTGCTTTCCGAAGCAGGCATCCGCGTTGCCGAGAGCAAACGCAAACTCATCTCCCGTGCGGAAGGGTTTCCGCTGGAAGTCCTCTACCTGCGCGACGACGACATCCCGCAGGCCGTCTCGATGGGCGTCGCCGACCTGGGGATCGTGGGGCTGAACGAGGTCGCCGAGAAGGGCTTTCCCGTCGAACAGATCATGGACCTCGGGTTCGGAGGCTGCCGTCTCTCGCTGGCGGTGCCCAAAACGACCGCCTACGAGGGCCTCGCGTTCTTCCGCGGCAAGCGCGTCGCCACCTCCTACCCCAACATCCTCGCCCGCTACTTCGCCGAGAAGGAGATCGAAGCCGAGATCCACACCATCGAAGGCTCCGTGGAGATCGCCCCGGCGGTAGGCATGGCCGACGGCATCTTCGACATCGTCTCCTCGGGCGGCACGCTCATCTCCAACGGGCTGGTCGAGGTCGAAAAGGTTCTCTTTTCCGAAGCGGTGCTCATCGCCAGCCCGGGACTCGACAGCGACAAACGCCGCGAAACGGAGCAGCTGACCTTCCGTTTCAACTCGATTCTCGACAGCCGCGGCATGAAATACGTGCTGATGAACCTCCCGAAGGAACGGCTCGGCGACGCCATCCGGATACTCCCCGGCATGCGCAGCCCGACGGTGCTTCCGCTGGCGCAGGAGGGGTGGTGTTCGATCCACGCCGTCATCTCTCAGGACCAGCTCTGGGAACGCATCGAACGGCTCAAGGAGATCGGTGCCGAAGGCATCCTGATCCTGGCACTCGAAAACATGATCCGCTAAAATTCCGGAACCGTCATGGAAATTCTGAAAATCCACAACAATCCCGAACGCGCCGAGTGGGCTGCCCTCACCGAGCGCTTCACCCGGCAGGAGGAGGAGATCACGCGACAGGTGGCCGAAATCCTCGCCGACGTAAAATCCGGCGGCGACCGCTCGCTGCGCGAGATCACCCGCCGCGTCGAGGGACGCGATCCCGGGACGTTCGAGGTCCCGGCCGACGTGCGCGCCGAAGCCGCCGCACTCATCCCCGCCGCGCTGAAAGAGGCCCTCGCCACCGCGAAAACGAACATCGAGACCTTCCACCGCGCCCAACTGGCGCCCGAGGTCGACACCGAGACGATGCCGGGCATCCGGTGCGTGCAGCGCGCCGTGCCGATCCGCCGCGTGGGCCTTTACATCCCGGGCGGCAAGGCCCCGCTCTTCTCCACGGTGCTGATGCTGGCCGTCCCGGCCCGCGTCGCCGGCTGCGGGGAGGTCATCCTCTGCACCCCCGCACGGCCCGACGGCACGATAGCCCCCGAAATCCTCTATGCCGCCGACCTGTGCGGCGTCGACCGCATCTTCTCCCTCGGCGGGGCGCAGGCCGTGGCCGCCATGGCCTACGGCACGGAGAGCATCCCGCGCGTCGACAAGATTTTCGGCCCCGGCAACCGCTACGTCACCAAGGCCAAACAACTGGTCGGCGCCAACGACGTGGCCGTCGACCTGCCCGCCGGCCCCTCGGAAGTGCTGGTGCTGGCCGACGACGAAGCGTCGCCCGCCTTCGCCGCCGCCGACCTGCTGTCGCAGGCCGAACACGGGGGCGACAGCCAGGCGGTGCTGGTCTGCCCGTCGGTGGAGTTCGCCCGCGACACCCAGCGGGCCGTCGGCGAGCAGCTGCTCCAGCTGCGCCGCAGCGAGACCATCCGCGAGGCGCTGCGCCAGAGCCGCATCGTGGTCCTCGACAGCCGCCAGAAGATGATCGACTTCGCCAACGCCTACGCCCCCGAGCACCTGATCGTCTCGATGCGCGACGCATGGGACGTCGCGGCGCAGATCACCGCCGCCGGGAGCGTCTTCATCGGAGCGTGGTCGCCCGAAAGCGCCGGAGACTACGCCTCGGGAACCAACCACACGCTGCCCACGGGCGGCTGGGCGCGGGCTTACAGCGGCGTGAACACCGACTCGTTCCTGCGCAAGATCACCTACCAGGAACTCTCGCGCAAGGGGCTTGCGGCCCTCTCCCCGACGATCATCGCCATGGCCGAGGCCGAGGGCCTCGGAGCGCACGCCGCCGCCGTGCGCGTCCGCATGAAAGGAGGTGCGCTGTGAGACCGCTCGAAGAACTGGTGCGCCCCAACATCCGGGCGCTGAAACCCTACTCCACGGCCCGCGACGAGTTTTCCGGCGGGGAGATCACGACGTGGCTCGACGCCAACGAAAATCCCTACGACAACGGCGTCAACCGCTACCCCGACCCGCACCAGAAGGTGCTCAAACAGAAGATCGCCGCGCTGAAAGGCGTACGCGGGGAGCAAATCTTCATCGGCAACGGCAGCGACGAGGCCATCGACCTCTGCTACCGCATCTTCTGCCGCCCGGGCGTGGACAACGCCGTTTCGATCGCCCCGACCTACGGCATGTACCGCGTCGCCGCCGACGTCAACGACGTCGAGATGCGCGAGGTTCCGCTCGGCGCGGACTTCTCGCTCCCGGTCGACGCCCTGCTGGACGCCGCGGACGAGCGCACCCGCCTGCTGTGGCTCTGCTCCCCGAACAACCCCACGGGCAACGCCTTCCCGGCGGCCGGCATCGAGCGGCTCGTCCGCCGGTTCGACGGCATGGTCGTCCTCGACGAAGCCTACATCGACTTCGCCTCCGGGCCTGGATTCCTCGCGCGCCTCGGCGAATTCGAGAACCTCATCATTCTGCAAACCCTCTCGAAGGCGTGGGGCATGGCGGGACTGCGCCTCGGGCTTGCCTTCGCCTCGGACGCCGTAGCGGCCCTGTTCGCCCGCGTGAAATACCCCTACAACATCAACTGTCTGGCGCAGGAAGCCGTCGCCGAACGGCTCGCACAGGACGTCTCACCGCAGGTGGCCCGACTGTGCGCCGAGCGCGAAAGGCTCCTCCCGGCCCTCGCCGCCTGCCCCGCGATCGAGCGGGTCTACCCCTCCGACGCCAATTTCATCCTGGTCCGCACGCCCCGGCCCGACCGCATGTACGACGCGCTGATCGCCGCCGGGGTCATCGTCCGCAACCGCTCGCGCATCCCGGGGTGCGAAGGATGCCTGCGCATCACCGTCGGAACCCCCGCGGAGAATGCCCGGATGCTCGAAACCGTCAAAAACTTCCGTTTATGAAAAAAGCCCTCTTCATCGACCGCGACGGCACGATCATCGCCGAACCCGCCGACGAACAGATCGACAGCCTCGAAAAACTCGCGTTCGTCCCCGGAGCAATCTCGGGCCTGAAAGCCCTCTCGGGCCTCGGCTTCGACCTCGTGCTGGTCACCAACCAGGACGGCCTCGGCACGGACTCCTTCCCCGAGGAGACCTTTTGGCCTGCGCATAACAAAATGCTCTCGACGCTGCGCGGCGAAGGCGTCGCGTTCGGCGACCAGCTGATCGACCGCACGTTCGAAGCCGACAACGCTCCCACGCGCAAGCCTCGAACGGGCATGTTCGGAAGCTACCTCAACGGGGAGTACGATCTGGCTGCGAGTTATGTCATCGGCGACCGCGCGACCGACGTCCTGCTGGCCCGCAACCTCGGAGCGCGGGGCATCCTGCTCGCTCCCGCCGCCGAAGGGCTGCGGATGCTGGAGGAAACCGGCGCCGCCGACGCCTGTGCGCTGGTCACCGACTCATGGGCCGAGATCGCCGAGTTCATCCGCCGCGGCGAACGCCGGGCCGAAATCCGGCGCGAGACCCGCGAGACGCAGATCACCGTCCGCCTCGACCTCGACGGCCGCGGGGACTTCAACGGCAAAATCTCCACAGGCCTGCGTTTCCTCGACCACATGCTCGCGCAGATCGCCCACCACGGCGGCATCGCGCTGGCCGTCGACGCGCGGGGCGATCTGGACATCGACGAACACCACACGATGGAGGACGTGGCCATCACCCTGGGCGAGGCCGTCGACCGCGCGCTGGGCGCGAAGGCCGGCATCGCCCGCTACGGCTTCGCCCTGCCGATGGACGACTGCCGGGCGCTGGTGCTGCTCGACTTCGGGGGCCGCATCGACTTCGAGTGGGAGGCCGAATTCCGCCGCGAGCGGGTCGGCGACGTGCCCACCGAAATGTTCCGCCACTTCTTCCACTCGTTCGCGTGCGCCGCACGATGCAACCTCCAAATCTCGGCCCGCGGCGAGAACGACCACCACAAGGCCGAAGCCATCTTCAAGGCCTTCGCCCGCGCCCTGCGCATGGCCGTGGCGCACACCCCTTTCGATTACACCATCCCCAGCAGCAAAGGAGTCCTATGATAGCCGTCGTCGATTACGCCACGGGCAACCTGCGGTCGGTTGCCGACGCCCTGCACCGCGCAGGGGCCGAATTCACGCTCACGGCCGATCCCGCCCTGCTGCGCAGGGCCGACAAAGTGATCCTCCCGGGAGTCGGCGAGGCCTCGTCGGCCATGTCGCAGCTCCGCCGGCGGGGACTCGACACGGTGATCCCCTCGCTCACGCAGCCCGTCTTGGGCATCTGCATCGGCATGCAGCTGATGTGCCTTTCGAGCGAGGAGGGCGACGCCCGCTGCATGGGCATCTTCCCGGCGCGGGTCCTGCGGCTTCCGGCCGCGGCGGCCGACGGCACGCGCCTGAAGGTCCCCCACGTGGGCTGGGACACCATCTCCGGCCTCCGCACCCCGCTGTTCGACGGAATGGCCGAGGACACCTATGTATATTACGTCCACTCCTTCGCCGCCGAGCCTTGCGCCTCAACCGCCGCCACGACCGGCTACGGCCGCCCGTTCAGCGCAGCGCTCGCCCGCGATAACTTCTTCGGCACGCAGTTCCACCCCGAAAAGAGCGGTGCGGCGGGCGCGCGGATTTTACGGAATTTTCTAAACCTCTGACACCATGATCGAAATCATACCCGCAACGGACATTATAGACGGTGCGTGCGTGCGCCTCACGCAGGGCGACTACGCCAGCCGGAAGACCTACTACCGCGACCCGCTCGAAGCGGCGCTCCGCTTCGAGGAGGCGGGCATCCGCCGCCTGCACATGGTCGATCTCGACGGCGCGAAGGCCTCGGAACCGCGCAACCTGGCCGTGCTGGAACGCATCGCCGCACGGACCTCGCTCGAAGTGCAGTACGGCGGGGGCATCAAGAGCCGCCAGGCGCTTTTCGACGTCTTCGCCGCCGGAGCCCGCCGGGCCATCTGCGGCAGCCTCGCAGTCCGCCAGCCCGATCTTTTCGCCGCATGGCTCACGGAGTTCGGTCCCGAGCGGCTGATCCTCGGTGCCGACATCCGCGACGGCGCGGTGGCCATCCAGGGCTGGCTGGAAAGCTCGGCCCTCACAGCGCCGCAGCTGATCGAACGCTTTCTCCCGCAGGGGCTTGCGCAGGTTATCTGCACCGATATTTCACGTGACGGCATGCTGTGCGGCCCCTCGGCGGTCTTCTACGCCGATCTGCAAAGTCGTTTCCCGGCGGTGGAAATCACCGTCAGCGGCGGCATCGCGTCGATGGCCGACATCGAAGAGCTCGACCGGCAGGGCCTGCGGAGCGTCATCGTCGGCAAGGCCCTCTACGAAGGCCGCATCACCCTCAAAGACCTCGCGCGATGCTTGCCAAACGCATAATCCCCTGCCTCGACATCCGCGACGGACAGACCGTCAAGGGCATCAACTTCGTGGGGCTGCGCCAGGTCGGCGACCCCGTGGAACTGGGAGCGAAATACGCCGCCGAGGGGGCCGACGAGCTGGTCTACCTCGACATCAGCGCCTCGGAGGAGGGCCGCCGCACCTTCACGGAGCTGGTCGGACGCATCGCCGCGCGCATCGACATTCCGTTCACCGTCGGGGGCGGCATTTCGTCGGTCGACGACGCCGGACGGCTGCTCGACGCCGGGGCCGACAAGATCACCCTCAACAGCGCCGCCGTGGCCAACCCCGCGCTGATCGACGCCATCGCCGCCAAATACGGCTCGCAGTTCGTCGTGGCGGCGATCGACGCCCGCACGGTCGAAGGCCGCTGGGTCGTGACGACCCACGGCGGCAAACGCCCCGCCGGGCGCGAGCTCTTCGCCTGGGCCTCCGAGGCCGCCGAACGCGGCGCGGGCGAAATCCTCTTCACCTCGATGGACCACGACGGCACGAAGAACGGCTACCCGTGCGACACCTTCGCGCGGCTGGCCGAACTGCCCGTCCCGATCATCGCCTCGGGCGGCGCGGGCACGGCGGACCACATCGCCGACGTGCTGACCCTCGGGCGCGCCGATGCGGCACTGGCAGCCAGCATCTTCCACTACAACGAGATCCCGATCCCCGTGCTAAAGCGGGAGTTGAAGAAACGCAACATAAACATCAGATTATAATACAACTATGAAAATCGAAGCAAAACCGTTTCCGGCGCTCGACGCCGAGAAACTCCCCGGCGGGCTCATCCCCGCCGTCATCCAGGACGACCGCACCCTCCAGGTCCTCATGCTGGGCTACATGAACCGCGAAGCCTATGAAAAGAGCCTCGCCGAAGGCCGCGTCACCTTTTACAGCCGTTCGCGCCAGTGCCTGTGGACCAAGGGCGAGACCAGCGGCAACTGGCTCGACATCGTGTCGGTGGCCGCCGACTGCGATGACGACACGCTGCTCATCCGCGTCATCCCCCACGGCCCGACCTGCCACACAGGCTCGAAAACCTGCTTCGGGGAGGCCGTACCCGAGACCGAAGGCTTCATCCGCTACCTTCAGAGCGTCATCCGGGGCCGTCATGCCGAGATGCCCGAAGGCTCCTACACCTCCAAACTCTTCAACCGCGGCGTGAACAAGATCGCGCAGAAGGTCGGCGAAGAGGCCGTGGAGACCGTCATCGAGGCCGTGGCCCAAAACCGCGAGGCGATGATCTACGAAGCCTCGGACCTCGTCTACCACCTGCTCGTGCTGCTCGAAGCCACCGGATGCTCGATCGCCGACCTCGAAAAAGAGTTGGCGTGCAGACACTCCTGACCCCTCCCGGGAGCGTTTCGGCGCCCGGAAAAGCCGCTTCGGACGAAAGAATGTAACGAATTGTTTGCATTTTTCGCCCGAAGCGCTTATTTTTGCAGTTGAACACCGTCTGCGTCAGCGTCAAAGACCGCATGAAAACCGTAATCACATCCGAATACGAAGCCCTGTTCCGCCAGCATTTCCGGCTGGCGACGCTCTACGCGGAACGCATCGTCGGTTCGGCCCACGAAGCCGAGGACATCGTGCAGGAGGTCTTCATCGCGCTGCTCGACGCCGATTTCAGCCAGATCCGCCAGAAGGAGAGCTATCTCTACCGCTGCGTGCGCAACGCAGCGCTCGACCGCCTGCACGCCCGGATGAAGAACCGCTTCTACGACATCAACTCGAAGGAGACGGTGCGCCTGGCCGCCGAGGAGAGCGCGCTCGGCGACGAACAGGTTCTGGTCGAGCAGATTGCGGTCATCTACCGCCGGATCGAGGCGCTGCCCGAGCAGGGGCGCCGCATCTTCAAGATGATCTGCATCGAGCACAAAAGCTACGTCGAGACGGCCCGCCTGCTCTCGCTCTCGCTCCACACCGTGAAGACCCACATGTCGCGTTCGTTCAAAGCCCTGCGCAAGATGTCGATGTTCTTCCTCACGCTTTTTTAGGTCCCGGACGGCCGGAATCCGCACCCCGAATCCGATTTTAATCCGAACCGATTTCGCCCCGCCGCACCGAAAGGACGAAATCCGGAATCCGCTTTTGCATTACAATTCGTAACCGACCCGTAAATTTTTCACAAAAAAACGCCGACATTGTATGTCCGGCGTTCGTTTTTTCGGTCTATTCCATAGGAAACGTTGTTTCCGGCCACACCAACCAACCTGAAAACACGGAAAACGACATGAGTTTCGAAAACCAGATCAAAGAAATACTCAAAGCCCGCCTCGAAGGGACCGCCACCGAGGAGGAACTGGCGATCCTCCGGGAGTGGCTCGACCGCTCGCCGCAGAACCGGGAACTGCTGGAACTGCTGGAGGAGTCGGCAGAGTGCCTCCCGCTGCTGGGCCGGATATACGGCTACGACCAGCAGCGCGTATGGGGCAACATCCGCAAGGCGGCCCGCCGGCGCCGGATGCGCACGCTGGCCGTCACGGTCCGGAAATATGCGGCGGCAGCAGCCGTGGCGGCGCTGCTGGCCGGCGGCGGCTGGCGGGCACTCGACCGCCGGGCCGAACGGCTCGCGCGGCAGGCTTACATCGAGCAGGTGACGCCCGGGGTGCGGGGCGCCGTGCTGACCCTTTCGTCGGGCGAGAGCGTCGCGCTCGAAGCGGGCGGGCCGCGGATGCTCGTCGAGCAGGACGGCACGCGCATCGAGATCGCCGGGGAGGAGCTGGCCTACCACAGGGAGGAGGCCGAGGAGGAGATTCCGATGACGAATACCGTCACCGTGCCGCGCGGCAAGGAGTTCTCGCTCCGCCTCTCGGACGGCACGCAGGTATGGCTCAACTCCGAGTCGAGCCTCGTCTTCCCGGTCCGCTTCGGCGACGGGCCGCGCGAGGTGACCGTGACGGGCGAAGCCTACTTCGACGTAGCGCACGACGCCTCGCGGCGGTTCGTGGTCCACGCCGACACGGTCTCCGTAAGCGTCTACGGCACGGCGTTCAACATCTCGTCCTACGCCGACGAGGGCACGATCGAGACCACGCTCGTGAGGGGCAGCGTCGAGGTGCGGAGCGGACACCGCCGCGCGATGCTCCAGCCGGGCCAGCAGGCCCGCGTGGGGCGCGAAGGGGCTATTTTCGACGTGCGGCAGGTCGCCGCCGAAGATTACGCCGCCTGGACCCGGGGACTGTTCACCTTCAACGACGAACCGATCGCCTCGATCTGCCGCAAACTCTCGCGCTGGTACGGCGTCGAAATCGTCCCGCGGGGCGTCGACGCCGACAAGGTGCGCTACACGGGCGTCGTGAAACGCTACGAGACCTTTGCCGAAATGGCCCGCCTGCTGGCGCGCACCGACCAGATACGCGCCGATGTCGAGGAGGGAAAAATCGTGCTCTGCATCGACCGTGACGACGATTGATGCCGGTTAGTTGGAAAACCGCCCGACGGGGCGGCATTCGTGTCACTTAAAACATAGCTATTATGAGGAAACTTTACCTATCAGTATCACACCGGAGGCCATGGTTCGCCGTGTGCGTGTGGCTGCTGGCGATTTCCGCCTGGGGCGTGCCCCGGCAGGCGACGGCGAGCGAAGCCCACCAGCAACGCAGGGAACGCATCTCCGTATCGTTCCGCAACGCGTCGCTGGCCGAAGTCCTCCAACGGATCAAACAGCAGACGGGATATTACATCCTTTATAATAGCGACGCCGTGCGGGGGATCGGAGGCATCTCCTTCAGCAAGGCCGACGCCCCGGTGCGCGAAGTGCTCGACGAAGCGCTGCGCGGCACGCGGCTCGAATGCTCGATCGACGACGACACCATCGTGATCCGCCCCCGAAGCCAGGGGGAGGGCCATAAGGCCGCCCCGCAGAAAGCTCCGGACAAGATCGTCAGCGGACGCGTGACGGATACGGCCGGTGCGCCGCTCGTGGGCGTGAACATCCTGGTCCAGGGGACCGGCTCGGGAGTCGTGTCGGGTTCCGACGGCGGATTCTCGATCCGCATGCCCGAGGGCCGCGACAACCTGATCTTCTCCTACATCGGCTACGTCTCGCAAACGCTTCCCTCGGCACAGACCAGACTGGTCAGACTGGTGCAGGACGAGCAGGAGATCGAGAACGTCGTGGTGACCGGTATCTTCACCCGCAAGAAGGAGAGCTACACGGGTTCGGCCACGACCATCACGTCGAGCCAGCTGGCCCGCGTGAGCAACCGCAACGTCTTCGAGAGCCTGAAAAACATCGAACCGTCGCTCTACATCATGGACAACACGCTGATGGGTTCCGACCCCAACACGCTGCCGGACATGCAGCTGCGCGGCATCACCACCTTTCCCTCGGAATCCACGGGCGTGAATATCAAGGGCAACTACCAGAACCGGCCCAACCAGCCGCTGTTCATCCTCGACGGGTTCGAAACCACGGCCGAGAAGGTGATGGACATGGACATGACCCGCATCGAAAGCATCACCATACTCAAGGACGCCGCGGCCAAGGCCCTCTACGGCTCGAAGGCCGCCAACGGCGTCATCGTCATCGAGACCAAACGCCTGGCCGGCAATCAGGAGCTGGTGACCTACACCGGAAGCATCGAGGTGTCGATGCCCGACCTGACGAGCTACAACCTCTGCAACGCCTGGGAGAAACTCGAAGCCGAACGCATCGAGGGTGTCTACACCTCGGCGAACCCCCAGACGCAGGTGGACCTCACCAAACGCTACAACGCACTCAAAGCGCAGGTGCTCGGCGGGCTGGACACCTACTGGCTCGCAAAACCCCTGCGCACGGGAGTCGGCCACAAACACACCCTCTCGGTCGAACTGGGCGACAGCCGCAAGCTGCGGGCGATGATCGACTTCTCGTACAACAACGTGGCGGGCGTGATGAAGGGTTCGGAGCGCACGGTGCTCTCGGGCGACGTGAACGTTTCGTACCGCAAGAAGAACTTCTTGTTCCGCAACATCTTGAGCGTCAGCAACACCAAGAGCGAAAACTCGCCGTGGGGCGATTTCGGGGACTACGCCAGGATGAATCCCTACTGGAGCGCCGTCGATCCCCAGACGGGCCAGATCACCCGCTGGGCCTACGACGAGGTGGCCAACCCGATGTACGACGCCACGCTCGGAACCCTCGACCGCGAAACCTACACCAGCGTGACGGACAACTTCTACGCCGAATGGCAGGCCACCGAGGCGCTGAAACTCACCGCCCGCCTCGGCATCGCCGTAAAGCGCAGCGACGCCGACGAATTCTATCCGGCCAAACACTCGAAATTCGCCACCTCGGCCTACAAAAGCACGAGCATGCTGCTGCGCAAAGGCTCCTACCAGCTCGACAACGGCAAGAGCAGCGACATTTCGGGCGAAGTCTACGCCAACTACGCCAAAAACTGGGGCAAGCACTACCTCTACGTCAACGCCGGGGGCCGGATCGCCGAAAACACGTACAGCGCCTACCAGCACTACGCCGAGGGATTCCCCAACAGCCAGACGGCCGACATCACCTTCGCCCGGCAGTACGCCCAGGACAAAAAGCCCGTCGGAATCTCGTCAATCACGCGCGAAATCAGCTTCCTGGGAACCGCGTCGTACAGCTACGACGACCGTTACAACGTCGACCTCACGTTCCGCGAAAGCGCCTCGTCGCTCTACGGCGCGGACAACCGCTGGTCGTCGGCATGGAGCGCCGGCGTGGCGTGGAACCTCCACAACGAACCCTTCCTGCGCGGCCAGGACCTTCTCAAGGAGTTCAAGATCCGCGCCTCGGCCGGACTGACGGGCAACCAGAACTACGACACCAACGAAGTGCTGGCCACCTATCTCTACTATACCGGGGCCACCTACCACGGACAGACGGGCGCCTACCTCTCGAAGATGCCCAACCCCGCCCTCAAGTGGGAACAGCGCATGGACTACAACGTGGGCGCCGACATCATGATCCACCGCGCCACGATCGCCTTCGACTACTACAACTCGGTGACCGAGAACATGCTCACCGACGTGGCGATCCCCACCTCCACGGGTTTCGACACCGTGAAGGACAACCTGGGCAAGGTCCGCAACCGCGGCATCGAGGCCAAGCTGAGCTACACGCTCTGGCAGGGCAAGCAGGGCTTTTTCAGCCTCTTCGGCTCGATCGCCTACAACAAGAACACCATCATCAGCCTCTCCGAAAGCCTCAAGACCTATAACGAAAAGATGATGGCCCAGGCGCAGGACAAGGGCAACTCGACGCCCGTGCTGATCTACCAGGACGGAATGCCGATGAACGCCATCTGGGCCGTGCCGTCGCTGGGCATCGACCCCACCACGGGCCAGGAAATCTACGTCAGGAAGGACGGCTCGCTGACCTACGAATACGACGCGCAGGATCAGGTCGTGGCCGGCATCAGCGACCCCAAGTACCGCGGCAACTTCGGCTTCGCGGCCGAGTACAAGGGCTTCGGGTTAAGCGCCACCTGCACCTTCCTCGGCGGCGGACAGAGGTACAACACCACGCTGGTCAACAAGGTCGAGAACGTCGACATCCACTACAACGTCGACCGCCGCGTGCTCTACGGCCGCTGGCAGACTCCGGGTCAGAACGCCATGTTCAAGAAACTGGGCTCCTACACCGACGAAAACGGCAAGCAGCACGACGAAAAGACCCGAGCCACGACGCGCTTCGTGCAGGACAACGACGAACTGACATTCTCGTCGCTGAGCCTCTACTACGAGTTCAACCCGCGGCTGATCAGCAAAATCCGCCTCAAGCGGCTCAAACTGGCCTTTTACATGAACAACATCGCCACGCTCTCGTCGATCCGCATCGAACGCGGCACGACCTATCCCTTCGCACGAAGTATGTCGTTCCAGCTGACCGGAACCTTCTAACGCAAACCACCGAAGCCATGAAAAACAGCATCAAATACCTCCTTCTGTCCGCCGCAGCCCTCGCAGCCGTTTCGTGCGAGAACTGGCTCGACGTGACACCCCCGTCGGAAATCCGCGCCGAGGACCACTACTCCTCGGCCGAAGGTTTCCAGCAGACGCTCATCGGCTGCTACCTCGCCATGGGCGAAGCCGACCTCTACGGCGAGAACCTGACGTGGCACATGATCGAAATGCTGGGACGCCAGTACGACGCCCGCAAGAACGCCGCCGCGGACGACTACGACCTCGACCGGTACAACTACAAAACCACGAAATCCACGGCCGTGATCGAAAAGGTCTGGGAGAAATCCTACTCGGTGATCACCAACGCCAACGACGCCCTCGACTACATCGACCGCAGGAAGGACGAACTCGACACAATCAACTACCGCATCATCAAGGGCGAGCTGCTCGCCGTGAGGGCCTACGTCCATTTCGACCTGATGCGCCTGTTCGGGTGCAGCGACCTGGCCGGACGCACCGACCTGGAGAGCCGTCACACGATCCCCTACCTGACGAGCGTCGACAAGGACGCGGCGCCGCAGCTGACCTACGCCGAGACGCTCCGCCGCATGATCGCCGACCTCACGGAGGCCGCGCGCCTGCTGGAGATCGACCCCGTCCGGGCCAGGTATCCCGAGAGCATCTATACCGAAGCCAACGTCGACAAATTCTACGATTACCGCCAGATGCACCTGAACTACTTCGCCGTCAAGGCCCTGCTGGCGCGCGTCTGCATGTGGGAAGGCAGCGACGAGAACAGGCACACCGCACTGCAGGCCGCCCTCGAAGTGATCGGCGACCCGGCATCGGTCGGAATCGCCGGCGGGCTGACGCTGCGCACGTTCACCGACGCGGCCAAGGCCCCCACGACCGAGATGTGTTTCCCGAGCGAGCATATCTTCGCGCTCGGCGTCACGGACATGGCCAGGAAAATCGCAGGCAACCTCAACCGCGAATACAATTCGAACGACCGCCAGTACTACACGCTGTGCATCAAGAACTCGATTGCCGACGATCTTTTCGAAATCAAGGGCGCCGGCATCTCCGACTGCCGCTACAAACAGCTCTACCACAACACCGACTACTGGCCCGAAGGGACCAAGACCCCTTCGAAGCTCTATCAGCAGACCTCGACGGGCGCCGACTACCTCTACAAGGACCTGATGCCGCTGATCCGCCTGCCGGAGATGTACTACATCGCCGCCGAGTGCCGCATCTCCGGTCCGGACAAGGACCTCGGCGAAGCCCGCAGCCTGTTGCAGGAGGTGCGCAAGGCCCGCGCGGTCTACGACGAACTGGATGCGAACCTCGACGAGGCGGGCCTGATGGCCCAGCTCGAAAAGGAGTACCGCAAGGAGTTCATCTGCGAAGGCGTGGTCTTCTATTTCTACAAACGGCTGGGCTACGAGAAGCTGCCCCGCCAGAGCGACGTGATGAGCGGCAGCAAGGTCATCGACGACGCCGTCTACATGCTGCCCTACCCCGATTTCGAAATACAGTCGGGACGCGTACAGTAAGTCGAACGATTAATTGTTGAGAAGAATGAAAAAACTGATCTGCATACTGCTGGCCGCGGCGACGACGGCCGGCTGCGAAAAGGACGACCCGACACGCTACGACATGTCGCAGGGAAGGGTCTGCTTCCCGGGAGCCGCACCCAACGAAACGGCCGAATATCCCGGATACTCGAATTCCGACAGCACGTTCTACGCCTCGATGACCTTCAAGCAGCAGCCCGAAGGGGCCGCCGAGGCGGTGATCGAGGTCCCGGTGAAACTCATCGGCGGGGCCTCCGGCTCCGACCGGCAAATCGGCGTCCGCGTCCTCGAAGAGGGAACCACGGCACAGCCCGGGCAATACGAAATCCTCGGCGCGGAGGTTCCGGCCGGGAAAACCTACGGCGCCATCCGCATCGAGGTCGCCAAATCGGCCGACCTGGACACACAGCAGCGCGAACTGACACTCTGCCTGACCGATTCGCCCGACCTCCGGGTGGGACCGGACCGCTACCTGAAAGCCAACGTCTCGTGGCACAACATGCTGCCGCGGCCCACGACGAACAAGCAGTGGTCCACCTACAACGCCTTCATCGAATCGGAGATCGCATCGGGCAACTCGTCGCCGGACGCCTACAGCCAGGCGGGCCACCAACTGCTGCTGGACATCTTCGGCTGGGAGGTGTTCCCCGACTGGGGACCCGATTACAGCTACTACATCGACGCCTGGCGCGCCAGGGCGCAGGCCTGGTACGACGAATGGAAGGCCGCCAACCCCGGCCGAAAGCGCACCCACGAATCAGGCTCCATGAAGGGCCGGGAGGTAACGATCCGCACCAAGTAAACAACCAACGACCATGAGAAAACACACCCTATATCTGTTGCTGGCAGGCTGGGGCCTGCTCGCCGCGTCGTGCTACGACGACAAAAGCACGTTGCAGACCACCCATATCCCGCCCGTGGAGATCGAAGTGCCGGAAGCCATCGCCTCGCAGCTGACGGTGGTGCACAACGCACGGCTCGACATCACGGGCATCCGCATCACCAAAGACGGCAGGGAGAATCCCGAGGAACTCGCCTACGAATGGACGGTGAGCCAGACCGACAACGACTCGGAGGCGATTTCGCTCGCCACGACGCGCGAGTTCCACGAAGTGATCGACCTGCCGATCTCCTCGAAGGGCTACCTGTTCCTGCTGACGGTCACCGACACCGCCCACGACCTGAAGTACCAGTACAAGTGGACGCTCATCGTGACGGCCCAATACAACGAAGGGCTTGTGGTGGCCTACACCAAGGACGGAACCACCTCGGACCTGGGACTGATCATGCACCCGCAGCTGACCGAGACCTACTCGGGTGCGGAGCAGGGAACCGTCGAAAAGGAGCTGGTCAGCCGGCGCAACGGCGGTCCGTTCCCGTCGGCGGTCACCCACATGCTCTACACCTACGACAAAACCGACAAGAAAAACATCCTCTGGGTGTCGACCGGCGACGACCTGATGCGCGTGGAGACCGACTATTACGAAATCCTGGGCCACAAGGAGGAGGCGTTCGTCTACCTGCCCGGAAAGCTCGACGTCCGGAGCCTGCTCAACACCTACCAGTGCACGATGATCCTCAACGACGGCGACATCTACGAAACGCTGCTCAGCCGCGGACGCATCTCGACGCCCGTCAGCGGGACCGAGACCATGACCGTCGACAACGGCGTCGTTTCGGCCCACTCGGCCCCGGGCAGCGCCCGCAGACCCAGCACGATCTTCTACGACCGGGAACAGGGCAAGTTCTGCTACGGCTACAACCAGACGTTCTATGCCTGCGGCAGCGTGGCCTCGTCGCCCTTCGACCCGGGGAACGCCCCCGGCCTGCGGTGCATCGCGGGCGGCATCAGCATCGACAACGCCACCCATACCCTGCTGATGCAGAAAGCCGACGGCAACCACGCGCTCTACACCTTCGGCAACTACTCCGCTTCGGCCGGCGCACCCACCGCCAAGCTGATCTACGAAATCCCCGCGGAGGCCAACGCCGTCATCGCCGAAGCCGTGAGCTTCGTCTTCTCGCGCCTCGACCCGATCCTCTACATCGCCACCCGCAGCGCCGTCTACAAGGTGATCTTCACGACGGGCAGCGTCAATTTCGACCCGGCGCCCGTCTTCACGGCCCCTGCGGGCGAGCACATCACCCAGGCCCGCCTCTACCTGCAGGGCTACTACGCCATGGAGAACTACGACGGTTCGTCGACCCTTCCGAGCAACGCCTCGCTGGCATGGAACGCCCGCGCGGTGACGGTGGTCACCTCGAAGGACGACATGAACGACAAGATACACGTCGTGCCGCAGGTCAACTTCGGCAGCGGACAGCTCGACCAGCCGAACGCGCTGGTGTTCGACGGATTCGGCAAGATCCTCGACTTCACCGTCGCCGGGCTTTACAAGTAGCCGGCGCCGGACCCGAAACACAACCGATGCCGCAGATGTTTTTAGAGCGTCTGCGGCATTTTTTTACTTTTTTTGTTATATTTGCCCCGGTTTCACGCCCGAAAAGCGACTGAAACCGCTCGAAACAAAAAAGCATCAGGACGGACCCGACAAATGCACAGCGAATCCAAACGGTATGATTTCGAACGGCTCTACATCGACTGCCAACCCCGGCTGACGGCCTACGCGCTACGGTTCGTCAACAATCCCATCGAGGCGCAGGACCTGGTTCACGACTGCTTCATGGCGCTGTGGGACCGGCAGGCTCCCCTCGACACCGAAGAAGCCCGCATGCTGCTGTTCGCCATGACCCGTAACCGCTGTCTCAACTACCTGAAGCACAAAAGCATCGTCGACAAATATACGGTCAGCTACCTGGCCCGGGCGAAAGTCGGGGAGGAGCGTCTTTACAACTACGATTTCTCCTTCGCCGAGAACGGGCATCCCTACCTGTACCAGGAGTTGGAACAGCAGATACAGCGCATCATGGATTCGCTGCCCGAACGCTGCCGCGAAGTGTTTCTCCTCTCCCGGTTCCAGGGGTTGAAGAACCGGGAAATCGCCGAACGGCTCCACATCTCCCTGCATACGGTCGAGCGGCACATCCAGCGCGCCCTGCGCATCTTCGCCGAGGCACTCGAACGCGAACAATCCGTTTACCTGCAAATACTGATCCTCGCCTGGCTGATGAACCAGCCGTCCTGAAGCCTTCCAGGCGCGAATTTCAAAAAATATGCGGATTTTTTCCGGAACCGGGGGGGGGTAAAATCCGCCCCGGTTGTTGTATTTATGTATGCGTACAACAACCGCCCCCATGAACGAAAGCCTGAAAGAACTCGCCGTCCGCTATTTCGAAGGACACATCGCCCCCGAAGAAGAGTGCGAACTCTTCGGATTCCTCGCCGCCTCGCCGGAAAACGCCGCCCGGATGCGCGAATGGGAACAGGAGTGGAAACAACGGCACATGCCGCCGGCCGACGTACTCCGTTCGCTCGCCCTGCTCAACGAGAAAATAGAACGGCGCGAAAACCGGATCCGTGCCCGCCGCCGCTGGCTTCGGTTCTCAGCCGCAGCAGCCGTACTCATCCTGGTCTCGACCTTCACCACCCGGTATTTCATACACACCGAAGCCCCCGTGCAGCTGTTCTCCGTACAGGCTCCCCAGGGAACCAACAGCCGCATATCGCTGCCCGACGGCAGCCAGGTGTGGCTCAACGCCGGATCGACCCTGAGCTACCGGTCGGATTTCAACCGTTCGTCACGCGACATCGGCCTTTCGGGCGAAGCCTACTTCGAGGTGGCCCGCAACGCCGACCTCCCCTTCCGGGTGCAGGCCCGGGGCTGTACGTTCACCGTACTGGGCACTAAATTCAACATCTCGGCCTACGACGACGATCCCGACGTGCTGGCCGCTCTGATGGAAGGTTCGCTGCAATTCGAATCGTCACGCAGCGCAGAAACGATGGTTCCGGGCGACCTGATCACCTACGACTGCCGGACGATGGAGGCGTCGCGCAGGCAGGTCGACACCGACCAGTTCCGCAGCTGGATCGACGGCATCATCCGCTACGACGCGATCTCCCTCCCGGCCCTGCTCCGGCGGCTCGCCCGCGAGTACGACGTGAAGATCGAACTCTGCACCGACGCGTTCGACGACAAGACCTTCCGCATATCGCTCACCGAGGCGCAGGACATCGAATCGATCATGAGCGGGCTGTGCGACATCCTGCCGATCAGCGTCAGACACGACACCTGCGGCTACCGCGTCGACAGCCGCCCCCGAAAAACCAAACCCTGAAAAACTTCTTTCCAAACAAACCTAAATCTTAAAACCTATGCATGTAAATCTCCTATTCAAGAAGATTGCAGCGTTGATCCCGTGCCTGCTGCTGGCAGCCGCACTCAACGCGCAAACCGTCACCAAAGCCTTCCGGAGCGTTCCGCTGAAAACGGTGCTGGAGGAGGTGGAGCGGCAAACCGGCTACTCGATCCTCTTCGAGAACGAGGACGTCGACGTCAGCAGTCCGGTCACGGCGACATTCAAGGACGCAACGCTCCGGACCGTCCTCGACACGGTGCTCGACAAATCGCTGCGCTATACCGTTAAAGGGGGGGGGAAACTGGTCACCATCTCCCGGCGTTCGCCGGTCTCCGCTCCGGCGGCCCCGAACGGGGAACTGACCGTCTCCGGCACGGTCATCTCCTCGGCCGACAACCAGCCCATCGTCGGGGCCAACATCTACGTTGAAGGCACGAACGTCGGCACGACCACCGACGCCGGCGGCAACTACAAGCTGACCGTGCCCGCTTCGGCCAAGACGGTCACCGTTTCGTTCCTGGGCTACGACACCAAAAAAATCTCCGTCCGGGACATCCATCTCTTCAAACTCATCACGCTGGCCGACGCTTCGAACAAACTCGAAGACGTGGTGGTGGTCGGCTTCGGCGTGCAGAAGAAGGAGTCGCTCGTGGGCGCCGTGCAGTCGGTCAAGCCGAGCGACCTGCAAACCTCGTCGAGCAACCTCTCGACCTCGTTCAGCGGCAAGATCGCCGGCGTGATCGCCGTGCAGAAATCGGGCGAGCCGGGCGCCGACGGCGCAAGCTTCTGGATCCGCGGAATCTCGACCTTCGGATCGGGACAGTCGCCGCTGCTGATCCTCGACGGCGTGGAGATCACCAACCAGATGCTCAACAACATCCCGCCCGAAACCATCGAGTCGTTCTCGGTGCTCAAGGACGCCACGGCCACGGCCCTCTACGGTTCGCGCGGAGCCAACGGCGTGATGATCATCACCACGAAAAACGGCCGCGACTCGGAGAAGATGACCATCAACCTGCGCGCCGAGTTCGGCGCCTCGGCCCCGACCCGCGTTCCGAAGGTCGCCGACGGCATCACCTACATGGAGACCTTCAACGAGGCCCGCACCACGCGCGGCGAGAAACCCTATTACAGCAACGAGAAGATCCTGGGAACCAAACTGGGACTCGATCCTTACGTCTACCCCAACGTCGACTGGTACGACATGCTATTCAAGGACTGCACCTTCAACCAGAACTTCAACTTCAACATGACGGGCGGCGCCAAGAAGATCGACTACTTCCTCAACGCTTCGGTCTACAACGAGAACGGCATCATGCGCAAGCCCGAGGCCTCGAAATTCGACACCAACATCAACGCGCAGAAATACCTGTTCCAGGCCAATGTCTCGGCCGACGCCACCAAGACCACCCGCGTGTCGCTGAAGATGAACACACAGCTGCACTACCGCCACGCCCCGATCCAGAGCGTCTCGGACCTCTTCGCCTACGCCATGACCGGCATGCCCTGCGAATTCCCCGCGACGCTGCCCGGCGAGGACTCGGACACGTTCGTACGCTTCGGCACGAACAACGCCTGGAACAGCGGCTTCTTCACCAACCCCTACGCCCAGCTGTGCCGCGGCTACGGCGACCAGTTCCGCGGCCACTTCACCTCGGCGCTGACCGTCAGCCAGAACCTCGACTTCATCACCAAGGGCTTGAGCGCCACGGGCATGGCGACCTTCTACAACCGCGTCTACTCGGCCGTCTACCGCTCGTTCACGCCGTTCATGTACCAGCTGACCGACTACGATGTCGACGAGGCGGGCAATTACAGCTACACCAGCAACTCGACCAACACGGGAACCACCTACCTGGGCACGACGCGCGGCAAGGACGGTTACCGCGAGCTGGCGTTCCAGGCAAAGATCGACTACACCCGCACGTTCGGCAAGCACGACGTGGGAGCGACGATCGTCTACATGCAGAAGGAGCGCAACATGAACATCTCGGACGAGCAGGAGTACGCCGCGCTGCCCTACCGCCAGCAGGGACTCGCCGGGCGCGTCACCTACGGCTTCGACAAACGCTACCTGTTCGAAGCCAACTTCGGCTACAACGGCTCGGAGAATTTCGCCGCGGGCAAACGCTTCGGATTCTTCCCGTCGGTGGCCGTAGGCTGGGTGATTTCGAACGAGCCGTTCTGGAAGGGTATCAAGGAGCAGGTCAACCTGTTCAAACTCCGCGCTTCGTACGGACTGGTCGGCAACGACGTGATCTCGAAGGATTATGCAGACCGCTTCCCCTACCTCACGACCGTCGACATGGGAAAGGGCTACGACGTCTATATCGGCAACAACTTCGAGCGTAAGTACGGTCCCATCCTCTCCGTCTACGGCAACCCCAACGCCACGTGGGAGGAGAGCCGCAAACTCGACATCGGCGTGGAGATCGGCCTGTTCGACAGCCTGAACATCATCTTCGACTGGTTCAAGGAGAAGCGCTCGGGAATCTTCATGCAGCGCACGTCGCTGCCCTCGACCTTCGGCATGTCGGGCATCACGCCGTGGGCCAACATCGGCAAGGTCGACAACCACGGTGTCGACATATCGGTCGACTACAACAAGGCCTTCTCGAAGGACCTGATCCTCTCGCTGCGCGGCACGTTCACCTACGCCCACAACGAGATCGTGGAAATGGACGAACCCAAATACAAATGGGCCTACCAGTACAAGGCCGGACACCCGATCAACTCGATCCAATGCCTGATCGCCGACGGGCTGTTCCGCGACGAGGAGGACATCGCCTCGTCGCCCTCGCAGGACATCTACGCCACGACCTACCCCATCCGCCCGGGCGACGTGAAATACCGCGACCTGAACGGCGACGAGATCATCGACGACAACGACATGTGCTGGACGGGCAACCCGACCGTCCCGGAGATCATCTACGGATTCGGTTTTTCGCTCAAATACAAGGGATTCGACTGCTCGGCCTTCTTCCAGGGACAGGGCAAGGTGTCGATCATCATGTACAACTACCACCCCTTCGCGACAGCCGCGACGCCCGGTTCGGGACTGATGCAGTGGATCGCCGACGAGCACTGGAGCGAGGACGACCCCAATCCCAAGGCCCTCTATCCGCGCCTGTCTCCGCTGTGGAACAACAACAACACCAAGGCCAGCACGCTCTACGTGCGCAACGGCAAGATGCTGCGCCTGAAGACCGCCGAGATCGGCTACACCTACAAGAAAATGCGCGTCTACGTCTCGGGAACCAACCTGCTGACCTTCGCCCCGTTCAAGTACTGGGACCCCGAGAAGGGTTCGGGCAACGGCCTGGGATACCCGCTCCAGCGGACGTACAATCTCGGATTCCAGTTCAATTTCTAACCCAACACACAGCAAAAGACCATGAAAAAGATAATCTTCGCACTTTCACTGCTGCTGCTATGCTCCTGCTCCTACCTCGACGTCGTGCCCGAAGGCAAAGCCACCGAAGAGGACATCTGGAAAACGGAGGAGCAGGCCGAGAACTACCGCTACTACATGCAGACCTACATGCCCAATCTGATCGGGTACGACTGGTCGCCCGACCAGTTCGCCGGCGACGACTTCATCACCGGAGCCCGCGGCACGACCTACTATTTTTCGAGCAAGAGCCTGCTCTACGGCGAGGAGAACGCCAACCTGACCTATTTCGGCCGCTGGGCCCCGAACTGCACCAGCGGCGGCACGAACTACGATATCTACCGCGGCATCCGCTACTGTTTCTACCTGCTGGACAACATCTACAAAGTTCCCGCAGTCTCGCAGGAAAACGCCGACCGTTACGCGGGCGAGGCGTGGTTCCTCGTAGGATATTACCACCAGTGCCTGCTCGAATACTACGGACCGATCGTACTGGTCAAGAAGTTCATCCCCATCGACGCGCCCGAATCGGAGATCCTCACTCCGCGGACGCCTTACGACGAGTGCGTGAAGTACATCGCCGAGTGTTACGACAGGGCAGCCGGGCTGCTGCCCGACGTGGTCGGCGAGTCCGAACTGGGTCTTCCCACGAAAATGGCCGCGCTCAGCTACAAGGCCCGCCTGCTGCTCTACGCCGCCTCACCGCTGGTCAACGGCAACGCCGACTACATCGGATTCAACAACCCCGACGGCACGCCCCTGATGAACACGACCTACGACCCGGAAAAGTGGAAGCGGGCGCTGGACGCGGCAGCGGCGGCGATCGCTCTGGCGGACGAGATCAATCCCGACACGAACAAGCCGAAATACGATCTCTACGCCTCGGCCGATTCGAGCCTGCCCGACGACGAACGCGGCCGCAAGAACTACCACGACGCCTTCGTCGAAGAGACCTGGAACGGAGCCGAATTCATCCTGGCCAAAGGCGCGCAGAGCGGCATCCAGGCCTTGCAGCGTTACGGCGGACCGCGCTCGATCAAGGGCAACATGTCGAAAGGCTGGAAAACGACCCTCGTGCCGACGATGGAGGCCGTCGAGATGTACTACACCAAGAACGGGCTGCCGCTCGACGTCGACCCGCTGACCAAGGACGAAGACCTCTACAGCGTCGCCCCGGGCGACAACACCGCTCGCCTGCACCGCAACCGCGAACCCCGCTTCTACGCCTCGATCGGTTTCGATCGCGGCACGTTCGAGGTCGACGACAAGATCCTCACGCTCCAGCTCCGCGGCGGCGAACTGCACGGCTCGACGCTCAAGGAGACCGACGAATACCAGAGCTGCACGGGCTACCTCTGCCAGAAATGGATTCACAAATCGAGTTCCTACAACCAGTCGAAGAACTCCTACAACTACCGCAAATACGCCTATCCCTACCTGCGGCTTCCGGAGCTGTTCTACAACTACGCCGAAGCGGACTTCGAATACAACGGGTCGCTGAGCAGCCAGAGCCTCGAATACCTCAACCGGGTGCGCAAACGCTGCGGACTGCCCCGCTTCCAGGATTCGTGGGCGCTGGTGGGCGGCATTCCCTCGGGCAACGAACTGCGCAAGGTGCTGCACCAGGAGCGTTCGATCGAGTTCCTGTTCGAAGGACGCCGTTTCCACGACCTGCGCCGCTGGAAGGAGGCTCCCGAGGTGATGAACAAGGAACCCCGCTCGTGGAACCGCGACGGAAAGACCCAGGAGGATTTCTACCAGGTGATCCCGGCCAACCAGGGAGGCCGCGTCCGCGTTTTCGAATCGCCGAAGAGCTACTGGCTGGCCATTCCCATGAGCCAGATCAACAAGAACCCCAACCTGGTGCAGAACCCGGGCTATTAATCGATTGTCACACGCCAAACAACAAGATAAAGAGATGAAAAAACTGCTCTGTTCAATACTCGTCGGCCTGGCCGCACTGTCCGTAACGGGATGCGACGACGACGACGTGAAAAACCCCGACTTCGCCGTATCGACGACCCAATGGACCTTCTCCCAACAGGAAGGCATGCAGCGCATGATCGTATCGGCCCCCGGCGCATGGACGCTGACCGGGATTCCCGGCTGGATGACCGTGACGCCCGCGGAGGCGGCCGGTCCCCGCGAGATCACGATGACCTACACGACCAACGAAACGGGCGCTCCGCGCAAAGCCACGCTGACCGTCACCTGCGGGAACGAAACACGCACCATCGGCGTGGAGCAGGAAGCCGCCGTTCCGGAACCTGCGGCCGCCGGACTCCGCATGTAACCGCCCGGCGCGGCCCGTAACCAGGAAAATGTCACAAATTTATATCACTGTGACATTTTTTTATGCTTTCGGCGTTCGTTTGCTGCGTTAAAATAATTACTTTTGTAAAAATTCACGAAAGCATTCGGAATCCCCTTCCTTTGCAAAACGAAACTTCCCGTTTTGTAAAGGAAACGAACCGGGTGATTTTCGTACGCGACAACCGCCAACCAAGAAACCTCTAATATTGAACTCATGAAACCGAACCCAAGCCGTAATCTGTTCCGCACCCTGTTCGGGGCGGGACTCCTCGCAGCCAGCCTCTGCTCCTGCTGCCCCAAGCACAACGCCCTCACCCAGGCCGAAATCGCCGACGGCTGGCAGCTGCTCTTCGACGGCAAAAGCCTCGACCAATGGAAAGACTTCAACGGAGACTCGCTGACGATGCCCTGGCACGTCGTGGACGGCTGCATCCAGGCCAAAGGCGACGGGAGCGACCTGTCGGGATACATCGTCACCAAAAAGCAGTATGAGAACTTCATCCTCGACTGGGACTGGAAGCTCTCCTACGGCGGCAACAGCGGCATGCTCTACCACGTGGTCGAGAATCCCTATTTCAAGGTTCCCTACGTCACCGGGCCGGAGTACCAGCTGATCGACAACGAAGGCTGGGAGGCGACCAACGCCCCGACCCGGCTCGAAGAGTGGCAGAAACTGGGCGTGGACTACGCCATGCACCTGCCGAATCCCGATTCGCTGCTGGTCAACCCGCAGGGCGAGTGGAACTCGTCGCGCATCGTGTGCGACAACGGCCACGTGGAGCATTGGCTCAACGGCCGCAAGATCCTCGAATTCGAAGCCTGGACCGACGACTGGTTCGCCCGCAAGAACAGCGGCAAGTGGGAGACGGCTCCCGAATACGGACTGGCGCACCGCGGCGTGCTGTGCCTCCAGGACCACGGCTACCCCGCTTCGTTCCGCAACCTGAAAATCAAGGAACTGCCCCGCAAGGCCGGCCGCGAGGCCGAACTCTTCAACGGCCGCGACCTCTCGGGATGGGAAGCCTACGGAACCGAGAAATGGTATGTCGACAAGGACGGCCTGCTGGTCTGCGAGAGCGGTCCCGACAAGAAATACGGCTACCTCGCCACGCGCGAATACTACGATGATTTCGACCTGACGGTGGAGTTCAAACAGCTGGCCAACGGCAACTCGGGCGTCTTCTTCCGCTCGTTCGTCGAGCCCCCCGTGAAGGTCCACGGCTGGCAGTGCGAAGTGGCTCCGAAGAACCACGACACGGCGGGCATCTACGAGTCCTACGGCCGCGGCTGGCTGGCAAAGATTCCCGACGAGAAGGAGTCGATCCTCAAGGAGGGCCAGTGGAACACGTTGCGGCTCAAGGTCCAGGGCGACCGCGTGCAGACGTGGCTCAACGGCGAAGAGATGGTGGACCTCACCGACGCCAAAATCGGAGCGGCGCAGGGACGCATCGCCCTGCAGATTCACGACGGCGGCGGCATCAAGGTGCTCTGGCGCAACCTCCGGCTGACGACCCTGTAAACAAACGGCGGTTCCCCCTTCCGGACGGAACCGCTTTTTCCATTCCCCATTTATCGACAGCATTCAAAAACACAACCTGAAATACTATGAGTAACCGCAGAGATTTTCTGAAAAAGGCAGGCGGACTGGCGCTGCTGACCCTCGTGCCGCGCAGCGTGCTCGGAGGCCCCAAATTCGTCGCCCCGAGCGACCAGCTCACCAAGGGCATCATCGGCGTGGGCGGCATCGGCAAGAGCAGCTACCACTTCACCTCCAACGATGCGTGCCGCCTGGTGGCGGTGTGCGACGTCGACCGCAAGCACCTCGAAAGCGCCGTCGCGCTGGGCCGCAAGAAGTTCGACAAGACTCTCGAAAGCTATCACGACTACCGGGATCTGATCACCGACCCCAACGTCGACATCGTACACATCGCCACCCCGCCCCACTGGCACGGTATCATGGCTGTCGAGGCGGCCAAGGCCGGCAAGGACATCTGGTGCGAAAAGCCGATGACGCGCACCATCGGCGAGGGCAAGCGCGTGGTGGAGGCCGTCAGGCAGAACGGGCGCATCTTCCGCCTGAACACCTGGTTCCGATTCAAGGACACCTTCTACGGACTGGGTACGACGGTAGAACCGCTCAAGAAACTCGTCGACAGCGGCCTTTTGGGATGGCCCCTCAAGGTGACCATCTCCGGAGCCACGGGATTCACCTGGAAATTCTTCTGGGTGGGGCAGGAGAACCTCCGTCCGCAATCCGTTCCGGAAGAGCTGGACTACGACATGTGGCTCGGACCGGCACCCTACAAACCCTACAACAAACACCGCGTGCATGCCACTTTCCGCGGGTACTGGGACTACGACGGCGGCGGCCTCACGGACATGGGCCAGCATTACATGGACCCCGTGCAGTACCTGCTGGGCAAGGACGGCACGTCGCCGGTGAAGATCGAGGTCGACGCTCCGCAGCAGCATCCCGACGCCGTGGGCATCTGGCGCAAGATCGTCTACACCTACGACGACGGCTGCCAGATCGTGCTCGAAGGCGAGGGTTACGAGAGCAAGGGCAAGGTTCCCTACATCGAAGGACCGCTGGGCAAGGTCTACCAGGGCTTCGAGTGCACGATTCCCGACGTCATGGAGAAGATCGCCGAAATGCCCGACCCCGAACCGCAGAACACCGATTTCCTGGCATGCGTGCGCAACCGCGAACCTTTCGCCCTCGACGAGATGAAGGGACACCGCAGCTCCACGCTGGTCAATCTGGGCACCTGCGCCCTGCGCCTGAACCGCACGCTGAAGTTCGATCCCGACAAGCAGCTTTTCGTCGGCGACGAGGCCGCCAACCGCCTCATCGACCAGCCGATGCGCACGCCGTGGAAAATCTGATAACGTCCAAAACCTGAAAAAAACATGAAGAAGATCTTTATCACCATACTCCTCGCCGCCCTGATGCCCTTCGCAGCAGGGGCGCAGGACGCGCGCCAGCGCACCGCCGAGACGATCGTGGCGGACGCCCTGGCCCAACTCCCGGCCCGGACGCCCAAGGCGTTCGACAGCCTGATGCAGGAACTCGCGGCGACCGGAGCCGACGGAATCCGGATGATGGCCGGCATGCTCGTGCCTGCCGCCGAAGGCAAGAACGCTCCCGTGGAATACGCCCTGAACGGCGTGGTGAGCTACGTCTCGGCCCAAGGCCGCGGGGAGCTTGCCCGGGAGGTGCGCGCCGGACTGACGGACGCCGTCGCCGCCTGCACGGACAAACCCAACCAGGCCTTCCTGCTCTCGCTGCTCCAGCTGTGCGCAACGGCGCAGGAAGCACCCGTATTCGTGAAATACGCCGGGGACAAGTACCTCGCCGACTACGCCGTGCGCGGACTGATCTCCACGCCCGGAACCGACGAAGCGATCCTCGCGCTGATCGACGCAAGCCCGGCCCCGAACGCCCTGCTGGCCTATGCCGCAGCGGAAAAGGGCCTCGCGGCAGCCGAACCCGCACTGCTCGAATGGGCCGCCGACCCCGCGGCCGGCACGCCGGCCAAAGAAGCCGTTTATAACGCACTGGCCAAGTGCGGCACAGCCGCCTCGATCGCGCCGCTCGCCGCAGCCGCCAAGGCCGACGGCTACGCCTTCACGAAGACGGACGCCACGGGCGCCTACATCGCCCTGATCGCACGCCTCGCCGCCGCGGGCAACAGCAAGGCCCTCGCAGCAGCCAAGGCGTTGCAGAAAACCTCAATGCCGCAGAACGTCCGGGCCGCAGGGCTGGGGATCGTACTGCGTTCGGATGTCAGAAAACAGACCTCGGAGGTACTCGCAGCGCTGAAAGACGCCGACCGCGAATACCGCTGCGCTGCGCTCGACTTCGCCGGCGATTTCGCCGACGACGCCCTTTACGCCGCCATCGTGAAAAAAATGCCATCGCTCTCCGACGCCGCGAAAACCGACGTCGTGAGCTGGCTGGGCGCACGTCATGCCGCATCGCAGGCCGACGCCGTGATTGCAGCCATCTCCTCGTCCGACGAAGAACTGGCTCTGGCAGCCATCCGCGCCGCCGGAAAGATCGGCGGGCAGGAGGCACTGAACGCGCTCGTCGCACAGCTGCCAGGCGCACACGCCAAAGAGGCGGCGGCGGCCCTCGCGGCATTCAACGGAAAGCCCAACGCCGCGTTCGTCGCGGCACTCGACGGAGATCCCGCCACGCAGGCCAACGCCCTGAAGCTCGTCGCCAAACGGCGCATCACCTCCGCCGCCGGCAAGGTGTTCGCCCTGCTGAACTCCCCTGACAGGGAGGTGCGCGCGGCAGCCTACGACGCGCTGGCCGGCGTCACGACCCCCGCAGACTTCAACCGTCTGTGCGGCCTGCTGAACCAGGCGCAGGAGGACGACGTGAAGGCCCTTCAGGCCGGATTGAAGAACGCACTGGCCAAAGAGTCCCCCGACATGCAGTACAAGATGGTGGCAGGGCAGATGGCCGCTGCGCCCCGGAAAGCCCGCTACTATCCCCTGCTGGCGCAGGCCGCCAGCAAAGAGGCGATCGACGCCCTGCTGGCCGCCGACGACCGCCAGGCCGCATTTGCAGCCCTGCTCACGGTGGAGAACCCCTCGATGATCGAAGTGCTCTACCAGCTCGCCGGGGAGAACCCCGCATGGACCGACGCCGCAATATCACGCTACGCGGATTTCGTCACCAAGTCGCGCAATACGCCGATGCGCAAATACCAGCTATACCGCCGCGGACTGGAGGCGAAACCCTCGCCCAAGGTGCAGAACAAACTGCTCAAAGCGCTCTCCAAAACCCCGGTATTCCCGGCGCTGACGTTCGCCGTGAACTACATGGATACCCCCGCGACGGCCGAAACGGCGGCGCTGGTCGTGAAGACCGTCGTCGCGAAGAACCCCGCGCTGGGCGGCGAGACGGTTGCCGCAGCACTGAAAAAGGCCCTGCAGGTATATGCCGGGCTGGCCAAATCCGACGCCGACGCCGGTTACGCCGTCGACGAGATCAAGGGCCTGATGGCCAAACTCCCCGCCGGGGGATATGCCCCGGTATCGCTCGAACCGGACGGCTGGAAGGCCGTGGTCGGCGATCCCGAGACCCGTAAGGCAATGAAGGCCAAGGCGCTGGCGAAAGCGCAGCAGGAGGCCGACGCGGCCATGGCGAAGAACTGGACCGCCACCGGCGGCGTCCTGACCGGAGCGGCTGACGCCGGCGTGATAGGCTCGGCGAAGAATTACGAAAATTTCGAACTGATCCTCGAATGGAAGACCGAAGCAGAGGCCGGGCTGGGTGTCCGCTCGATTCCGCAGATCGCCCTCGGCGGCAAGAACTCCGGAGCCCTGACGGGCAACAGGCTCCACGACAACACCTCGCCCAAAGCAGCCGCGAACAGCCCCCGGGAGTGGAATACGATGCAGGTGAAGGTCGTCAGCGACCGTGTGACGGTCCTCCTCAACGGCGTCACGACCGCGGAAAACGTCATCCTCGAAAACGCCTGCAACAGGGAGATCCCGGCCTACGCCCAGGGACAGCTCCTGCTCATCGCAGGCAAGGCGCCCGTAAGCGTCCGCGAAATGTATGTCCGCGAACTGCCCGCCACGCCGCGCTTCGAACTCTCGGAGGAGGAGGCACACGAAGGCTTCGAGGTGCTGTTCGACGGCATGTCGATGCACAAGTGGACCGGAAACACCACCAACTACGTCCCCGTGGACGGCACGATCTACGTCACGGCGCAGTACGGCGGATCGGGCAACCTCTACACCAAGAAGGAGTACGGAGATTTCGTCCTGCGATTCGAATTCGCGTTCGACCGCGAGGGCGTCAACAACGGAATCGGCATCCGAACGCCGATGGGCGTCGACGCAGCCTACCACGGCATGGAGATCCAGGTGCTCGACCACGACGCCCCGATCTACAAGAACCTGCGCGTCTACCAGCAGCACGGATCCGTCTACGGAATCATCCCGGCCAAACGCGTGAAATTCCCGCCCCTGGGAACATGGAACGTCGAGGAGATCCGCGCCGTGGGAGACCGCATCACCGTCACGGTGAACGGTGAAGTGATTCTCGACGGAGACATCCGCCAGGCCTGCCAGGGACACAACGTGGCCCCCGACGGCGGCAAAAACAACCCATACACCGTGGACCACAAGAACCACCCCGGACTCTTCAACCCCTCGGGACACATCGGACTGCTCGGACACGGAGCAGGCATCAAGTTCCGCAACATCCGAATCAAGGAACTGACCGCGGAGAAAGCAAAAAAATAGTCCCCATGCGACCGAAAGCGAACCCGCCCGATATTCGGGCGGGTTTTCTTGGCACGGCGGCAGGAATCCATAAATTACGCTATATTTGTTCCATCGAATATTTATCTACATTATGTAGCTTTCGGGTCTTTGTAACGGGAACTTTGACAATTTGAAATGGAATATAAGGAAAATGGCCTTCAGAGTTGACAAATTGTCACCTAAAATTTTCCAGAGTATTGCTTATCAGATATTTATGTTTAATTATATTTTAGATGCAAAAGCTTGGAAAGCTCTTATCTAAAAAATAAATCCTTCAATTTTTAAGTTACTATTGCAATAGCTTGTTGATTCAGCCATTTTTTTCTTCGATCGAATAGAATTTGCGATCCCGAAGATTTTCCCTATCTTGCAAGAGGCTATTTGAAATACGGCATTTTCGTGCAATTAACTGAAAATAAACCGTTACCTTCTCGTTACCTATTCTATCTACAAACATGTAGCGACTCGATAAATCAAGCCGTTGCATTCCTATAGTCCCACTCTTGTTGGATACCCCTCTGCATTTAGCAAGCGGTTACTGTATCCCGGTTTCGGGCTACCGCAACAACACGCCCGGCGCGTTGAACAACGTTACGGGCAACGGCTATTCGTGGACGGCGGTGCCGAACTCGACGACGAACGGGCGCAAACTGAACTTCAACTCGGGTAGCGTCAACCCGTTGAACAACAACCGCTCCGACGGCTTCCCCGTGTGCCCCGTCCAAGAATTTACACGGCTCAAACCACTCTTGCCTGTATGGATATCGGATCCGAAGAATTGCTAACCGATATTTTCCAAGCCTATTTCGATGCGAGAAAACATAAAAAGAACACGAAAAGCCAACTCTCCTTTGAAATGGATCCGGAACATAACCTCGTCGCGTTACACGAACAGATCCGAGAGCGGACATACCGCCTCCGGCCCTGCATGTGCTTCATTACGGAGTATCCGGGCAAAGGTGAGATCTTCGCCTCGGCATTCCGGAACCACCTGCGAGGGCTGATCCCGCGTCTGAACGACTTCTTGTTCCCGGAACTGAAGCTGACGCTCCACCCCGACAAAATCGTACTGCAACACTACTCGAAGAGCATCTTGTTCTTAAGGGCCTGCATCAGGCCGCACCGATACTATCCGGCCACACGAACCGTCAACATGTTCCATGCGGCGATCCGCAAACTAGAACGGGAATGCCAAAGGGAAGAGCCGCAGCCCGAACGACTCGCGGAAATGCCGGCCGTGATCAATTCCTACTACGGACACCTGGCATTTCCAGGCCTACCGGATTCTGAACGGGCAGTTCCGGAAATCACCCCTGAAGCGTTATTTCGACTTCACGGCAAACTACCGTAAAGCCATACTGAAAAAAGAGTTCAAACAGCGTCGGAAACTCCCGTTCGAACAAGATACAAAAGAGGTATTAACTACCGAACATACTCAATTATAGGTCCTGTATATCAATGGTTAGAGGTTATTGACAATGCGCCTTGATATTCGTATTCCAAATATTTTAAATATTCAAAATCATACGCTCTATATAGCGTACAAGCGCTTGTCAATGTGTTTATGTCCCTCAATATTCCGGAACGAAAACGCCATATCCTCCGAAATGGTTTCGTTGCTCACGACCATTTGATGGAATATGACCATCGAAGAACAGTCTATTTCCCAAAATGAGTTACTATGGCATAAATTATCCTATTTGAAAAATCGGGACTTTTTATTGAATTTGTATTCAATAACAGGAGTTGTTTGACATGAAGGAAAGCAGATGCGAACAAATGCATACAACCGTTTCCTAACCATTACCTGCTATATGCAAATAGAGTCATAACTTTTTAAGTTACAACTCTATCTGGATGTGGATGGGTAGTACTCAAGTACGTCCCATTCGCGGATTTTGACGGAAGTGACGCAAATGCGCCGCTATCACGGAAAATCAATTACATTTTCTTTCCCACATTGGTCTTCTTCGCAACCTTCGGAGCCGAAGCCTTGCCCGAAGCGGCCTTCGGTGCTGCGGGTTTCTTCGGAGCGGCAGCCTTCTTGGGTGCGGCCTTTTTAGCCTCGCCCTCGACTACGGTAGCCTCCTCGACGGCGTCGGTAGCCTTGGCGGCCGACTTGCGCGAGCGGCGCGTCTTCGGTTTTGCCTCCGAAGCGGCTGCGGGAGCGATGCCCAGCGTGTAAGGCTCGTTGAAGTCAACGAACTCGATGATGCACATGTCGGCAGCATCGCCCAGACGGAAACCGGTCTTCAGGATGCGGGTGTAACCGCCCGGACGCTCCGAGATCTTCGGTGCGATCGTACGGAACAGCTCCGTAACGGCCTCTTTCTGTTTCAGGTACGAGAATACGATACGGCGCGAGTGCGTCGTGTCCTCCTTCGACTTGGTGACCAGAGGCTCCACGAAACGCTGAACGGCCTTGGCCTTGGCAACCGTCGTTTCGATGCGCTTGTGCAGGATCAGCGACGTGGCCATGTTCGACAGCATGGCCTTGCGGTGGCCTGCCTGACGGCCCAGGTGGTTGAAATTCTTATTGTGTCTCATAATTAATCTTTGTCAAGTTTGTAGATTGATACGTCCATACCGAACTTCAGGTTGAGCGAGGTCAGCAGCTCGTCCAGCTCCGTCAAAGACTTCTTGCCGAAGTTGCGGAACTTCAGCAGGTCGTTGCGGTTCAGCTTCACGAGATCCCCCACGGTATCGACATCGGCGGCCTTCAGGCAGTTCAGGGCGCGGACCGAAAGGTCCTGGTCCGAGAGCTTCGTCTTCAGCAGCTGACGCATGTGGAGTACATCCTCATCGAACTCCTCGGCTCCGTTCGTGTCTTCCATGTTGACGGTGATTTTTTCGTCGGAGAAGAGCATGAAGTGCTGGATGAGAATCTTTGCGGCCTCTTTCAGAGCCTCTTTGGGGTGAATCGACCCGTCGGTGGTAATTTCCAAATTCAGCTTCTCGTAGTCGGTCTTCTGCTCGACGCGGTAGTTCTCGATCGAGTACTTCACGTTCTTGATGGGCGTGAAGATCGAGTCGATCGGGAGCGTTCCGAACTCGCTTTCAGCGGGTGCGTTCTCCTCGGCAGGCACGTAGCCGCGGCCTTTGCCGATCGTGAGCGTCATCTGCATCTTCGTTCCCGGGGCCAGGTGACAGATCACCAGATCGGGATTGAGGACCTTGAAGAACGACAGGTAATTCGAGATATATCCGGCAGTCAGCTCCGTAACACCCGCAACGTTAATGGATACTTTTTCGGCATCCTGATTATCGACTGTGCGGATAAAACGAACCTGCTTCAGATTGAGGATGATGTTCAACATATCCTCCATCACACCGGGGATAGCGGCAAACTCGTGATCGACACCGGCTACCTTGACAGTCGTGATTGCGTAACCCTCCAGCGAAGAGAGCAGAATACGACGCAAAGCGTTACCGACAGTCATACCGAATCCGGGCTCCAGCGGTCGGAATTCGAACTTCCCGAACGACGAAGTGGATTCAAGCATAATAACCTTCTCAGGTTTCTGGAATGCTAATATTGCCATAATAGGTGAATTTGTTTAATTACTACTTCGAGTACAACTCGACGATGAGCTGCTCCTTGATGTTCTCGGGGATCTCCTCACGCTCGGGTTTCTGCAGGAAACGGCCGCTCATCGAGGCGTTGTCCCACTCCAACCAGGCATAGCGGCTCTTCGACGAGCCGGCCAGGGATGCCGAGATCACTTCCAGACTCTTCGACTTCTCGCGAACCGACACCACGTCACCCGCGCGCAGCGAGTACGAGGGGATGTTCACGACACTGCCGTTCACGCAGATGTGGCAGTGCGAAACGAGCTGGCGGGCAGCCGCACGCGTCGGGGCGATACCCAAGCGGTAAACGACGTTGTCCAGACGGCACTCCAGCAGTTTCAGCAGGTTCTCACCCGTGATGCCGCCCATGCGGGCAGCCTGCTCGTAGGTGCGCGAGAACTGCTTCTCCAGCAGGCCGTACGTGTACTTCGCCTTCTGCTTCTCGCTCAACTGCGTGCCGTACTCCGACACCTTCTTGCGCTTGCGCGCCAGACCATGCTGTCCGGGAGGATAGTTGCGCTTTTCGAGCACCTTATCCGCACCATAGATAGCTTCGCCGAATTTACGGGCGATTTTCGATTTAGGTCCTATGTATTTTCCCATTGTTCTGTCTTTTTTTAAAACCTTGAAATTATCCTTAACCTGTGCCTGAATTATACGCGGCGGCGGTTAGGAGCACGGCAGCCGTTGTGCGGCAGCGGAGTGACGTCGATGATCTCCATCACCTCGATGCCTGCGCCGTGGATCGTGCGCACGGCCGACTCGCGGCCTGCTCCCGGACCCTTCACATAAACCTTCACCTTGCGCAGGCCCATGTCGTAAGCGACCTTGGCGCAATCCGCCGAAGCGGTCTGTGCTGCATACGGAGTATTCTTCTTCGAACCACGGAAGCCCATCTTGCCGGCCGACGACCAGCTGATGACATCGCCCACCTCGTTGGTGATGGTGATGATTACGTTGTTGAAAGTGGAGTGTACATAGACATTGCCCAGCGCACCGACCTTAACAACCTTTTTCTTAACTGTTCCAGTTTTCTTTGCCATAATTCTCTAAAGATTACTTCGTTGCCTTTTTCTTGTTTGCGACAGTCTTCTTGCGGCCCTTGCGGGTGCGCGCGTTGTTCTTGGTCGACTGACCGCGGACGGGAAGACCCAGACGGTGACGGATGCCGCGGTAGCAGCCGATGTCCATCAGGCGCTTGATGTTCAACTGGACCATCGAACGGCATTCGCCCTCGACTTTCAGACCCAGGTCGGCGATCGTCGAACGGATCGCACCGATCTGGTCGTCCGACCAATCCTGTACTTTGAGATCGTAGCTGATGCCAGCGGTCTCGAGAATCTTACGAGCCGTCGAGCGACCGATACCGTAGATATAGGTCAGGCCGATCTCGCCTCTTTTGTTTTTCGGTAAATCTACACCGACTATACGTGCCATATAAATTCTTTTTCTTTTTTGACTTGTTTAAAAAACATTACCCCTGGCGCATTTTAAACTTGGGATTCTTTTTGCAAATGACATAAAGTTTGCCTTTACGCTTCACAATCTTGCAATCCTCGCTTCTTTTCTTGATGGATGCTTTAACTTTCATGATTTTCAAGCAATCTAATTATTTGTACCGGAAAGATATACGTCCCTTCGTAAGGTCATAGGGCGTCATCTCCACTTTTACTTTATCTCCGGGAAGGATCTTGATGTAGTGCATACGCATCTTTCCCGAGATATGGGCCGTGAGAATGTGGCCGTTGTCCAGTTCGACGCGGAACATCGCGTTGGACAACGCCTCGATAATCGTCCCGTCCCTTTCAATAGCAGTTTGTTTTGCCATAGAGTCTTAATTGTTTATTGCCTTTTCGATGATACTGAAGTCCGTCAGGACATCGGGTCCCGATTTGCGGACCGCAACGGCGAACTCGTAGTGCGCCGCCGGTTTGTGGTCCCGCGTGCGGACCGTCCAGCCATCCCGTTCGAAAACCACCGCTTTGGTCCCCATGTTGATCATGGGTTCGATGCAGATGACCATGCCCTCTTTGAGCAATGGCCCCCTGCCGCGTGCACCGTAATTGGGAACACCGGGGTCTTCGTGCATTTTCCGACCCAGCCCGTGTCCCTCCAGTTCGCGCACGACTCCGTAGCCGAAACTCTCGGCGTACTCCTGCACGGCTGCCGACACGTCGCCTACGCGGTTGCCGGCCTTGGCCTGCGCCGTACCTTTATAAAGAGCCTCTTTGGTGACGTCCATCAGCTGCCTAACTTCCCCGGCAACCTCGCCAACGGCAAACGTATATGCCGAATCACCAACAAACCCCTTCATAAACGTACCGCAATCGACCGAAACGATGTCGCCCTCTTTGAGAACGCATTTCGAGGATGGGATACCGTGAACCACCTGTTCGTTTACCGATATACACAACGAAGCGGGAAATCCCTGATACCCGAGGAAGGCGGGAACTGCTCCGTG
>CDYX01006132.1_pt1 | contig 65528 bp, 58 predicted proteins | sample 554871 | NCBI WGS metagenome assembly CDYX01 (sample SAMEA3182061, study PRJEB8094) | gut metagenome | biome: human; feature: gut; material: Stool; isolation source: human stools | place: Canada | collected 2013-01-14 | reverse complement strand
CGCTGCGAGAACACCGGCACGCTGATGGTCAAGGGTATTCCGGCCCTGTCGGAAGGCCCGCTGCGCTTCGAGGAGGTGATGCGCAACTACAAGATGGTGCTCAAGGAGATCGCCCGTATCTACAACGAGGCCATGAACATCATCCACTACATGCACGACAAGTACTACTACGAGAAGGCCCAGATGGCGTTCGTCGACACCGATCCCCGCATCAACCTCGCCTACGGCGTGGCCGGACTCTCGATCGCCCTCGACTCGCTCTCGGCCATCAAATACGCCCGCGTGACGCCCCGCCGCAACGCCGAAGGGCTCACCGAGGCCTTCGACATCGAGGGTGAGTTCCCCTGCTACGGCAACAACGACGACCGTGTCGACCACCTGGGCGTGGACCTCGTCTACTACTTCAGCGAGGAGCTGAAGAAGCTGCCCGTCTACAAGAACGCCCGCCCGACGCTGTCGCTGCTGACGATCACCTCGAACGTGATGTACGGCAAGAAGACCGGCGCAACGCCCGACGGACGCCTCAAGGGCGTGGCCTTCGCCCCGGGAGCCAACCCGATGCACGGCCGCGACAAGAGCGGCGCCATCGCATCGCTCGCCTCGGTGGCCAAGATGCGCTACCGCGACTCGCAGGACGGTATTTCGAACACCTTCTCGATCGTGCCCAAATCGCTCGGTCCGACGGCCGAGGACCGTATCGAGAACCTCGTTACGATGCTCGACGGCTACTTTACGAAGGGTGCACACCACCTGAACGTCAACGTGCTGAACCGCGAGATGCTCGAAGATGCCATGGAGCACCCCGAGAAATACCCGCAGCTTACGATCCGCGTCTCGGGCTATGCCGTGAACTTCACGAAGCTGAGCCGCGAGCACCAGCTCGAAGTCATCAGCCGGAGTTTTCACGAACGGATGTAATCATGCTTCGTGTACATTCTTACGAATCGATGGGAACATTCGACGGGCCGGGACTCCGGCTCGTCGTTTTCCTGCAAGGCTGCAATTTCCGCTGCCTCTACTGCGCCAATCCCGACACGATCGAGGCCGGGGAGGGCACACCGACCGACCCCGCGGAGATACTCCGCATGGCCGTCGACCAGAAACCGTTCTTCGGACGGCGCGGCGGCGTGACCTTCTCGGGCGGGGAACCCACCTTTCAGGCCGCGGAACTCGTTCCGCTCGTAAAAGCGTTGAAGGAGGCGGGCATCCACGTCTGCATCGATACGAACGGCGGGGTGTGGAACCAGGCCGTCGAGGAACTGCTGGGGCTGGTCGATCTCGTCCTGCTCGACGTCAAGCAGGCCGACCCTGCACGCCACCGCGCCCTCACCGGGCGCGAGAACACCCAGACGCTCCGCACGGCCGCCTGGCTCGAAGCCCACAAAAAACCCTTCTGGCTGCGTTACGTGCTGGTCCCGGGTTACAGCGATGCCGAGGCCGACATCCGCACGCTGGGCGAACGCCTCGGCGGCTACGCGTCGGTCGAGCGGGTCGAACTGCTCCCCTACCACACCCTCGGGGTCCACAAATACGAGGCGATGGGGCTGGAATACAAACTCCGCGACGTGCGGGAAAACACCCCCGGACAGCTCGACCGCGCCGCGGCCCTGCTGCGGGAGTACTTCCCCACGGTAGTAGTCAACTGATCGGGATTCCGATCCTCCGGGACAAAGGGTATAGCGACGCCAGACAGGGCAGGGGATTCTATGCCGCGGCCACGGGCGCAGCGGACAAGCTCCACATCCTCGTGCTGTTCGACTATTACGTCGTCACGCCCGCGAACTGAACTACCGCGTGGGCCGCGGTTCGGGATTTTTTTCGTATCTTCGCCGGAAATCCATCTCTGCGACAATGAAGAACCGACTTCCCGACCTGAACGTCCCGGCCCGCGAACGCATCGGCTGGGTGGACCTCCTGCGTGTGATCGCCTGTTTCCTGGTGGTCTTCTCCCACAGCTGCGACGCCTTCGTCGCCGTATTCGACAGCGACCGCGCGACCTTCCTGCAGGGCGCCCTGGCAGGCAGTTTCGTCCGGGCCTGCGTGCCGCTGTTCGTGATGATGTCGGGGGTACTGCTGCTCCCTGTACGGCTGGAAACCGGAGCTTTCTACCGCAAGCGCATCGGCCGCGTCCTCCTGGCGCTGGTCTTCTGGTCGCTGGCGCTGCCCGTACTCTACTACCTGTATATGCGCTATGTCGGGACCTCCAGCCCGTCGATCGACCCCGCGCTGTTCACCGGCGAAGCGACGCTGCACAAGATGTGGACCTTCGTCTTCAACTTCTGCTACGACACCACGCCGCTCTGGTATCTCTATATGCTGATGGGGCTTTACCTGATCATGCCGCTGATCAGCCCGTGGCTCGAACGGGCCTCGCGGCGCGACCTTCGGACCATCCTCGCGATCTGGGGCGTGACGCTGCTGCTGCCCTACGTGAAGATGCTGGCCCCGGCGCTCGGCTACACGGGCAACTACGGCAACACGGGACTTTACGGCGTCTGCGACTGGAATGAGTTCGGCACGTTCTACTATGTCTCGGGCTTCGCGGGTTATCTCGTGCTGGCCTTCTACCTCGTGAAATTCCCGCCCGCATGGAGCTGGCGGAAAACATTGGCCGTCTGCCTCCCGACCTTCCTCGCCGGATACCTCGTCACGGGGCTGGGTTACGTGGTGATGCAGAAACATTTCCCGGGCAACTACGCCTACCTCGAAATCGTCTGGTATTTCGCCGGCATCAACGTCTTCATGATGACCGCCCCGGTCTTCATCCTCGTGCAGAAGGCCGCCGCACGGCCCCGTGCATGGCTCTCGCGGCTGGCAGGCGCGACATTCGGCATCTACCTCTGCCACTTCATCTTCGTTCAAGCCGGCTACGACCTCGTACAACGGATTCCGGAACTTCCCGCACTGGCGCGCATCCCGCTGATTGCCTGCGGGGCCTTCGCCGTGAGCTGGGCGGTGGTGTGGCTGATGCAGCGGTGGAGCGTGACACGCCGGCTGGTGGAGTAGCCGCAGCCGTAATTTTGGTACGACCATCCGTAACCGGGGTAGCGATCAGCCGCCCCGGTTACGCTATTTTTGCCATGTCATTAAAATCCGAAATTATGAAATACAGAAAACTGGGAGAACGCGGTCCGAAAGTTTCGGCCATCGGCCTGGGCTGCATGGGCATGAGCCACGGCTACGGACCCGCCGCCGACAAACGGGAGATGATCGCGCTGATCCGCAGCGCCCACGAGCAGGGCGTCACCTTCTTCGACACGGCCGAGGTCTACGGGCCTTACGCCAACGAGGAGCTGGTCGGCGAGGCCCTCGCCCCGATACGCGGCCAGGTGGTCGTGGCCACGAAATTCGGGATTCAGATGCAGAACGGCGAGCAGAGACTCGACAGCCGTCCGGAGCAGATACGCCGCTCGGTCGAAGGGTCGCTGCGCCGCCTGCGCACCGACGTGATCGACCTCTATTACCAGCACCGGGTCGACCCCGCCGTACCGATCGAAGAGGTCGCCTCGACGGTCGCCGACCTCGTGCGCGAAGGTAAAATCCGCCATTGGGGACTCTCCGAAGCGGGAGTCGGGACCATTCGCCGGGCGCACGCCGTGCTGCCCCTCACGGCCGTCCAGAGCGAATACTCGATGTTCTGGCGGCAGCCCGAGCAGGAGCTGTTGCCCGCACTCGAAGAGCTGGGCATCGGGCTGGTTCCCTTCAGCCCGTTGGGCAAGGGGTTCCTCACGGGACGCTTCAACCGCGAATCACGCTTCGCGGCGGACGACTTCCGCTCGATCGTGCCGCGGTTCACGCCCGAAAACCTCGACGCCAACCAGCCGCTGGCGGACTACGTCCGGCACGTCGCCGCGACGAAAAACGCCACCCCGGCACAGATCGCCCTTGCGTGGCTGACGGCCCGCAAACCGTGGATCGTCTCGATTCCCGGCACGCGCAGTCCGCAGCACCTCGCCGACAACCTCGGAGCCGCGGAGGTCGCACTCTCGGCGGCAGAGGCCGACGCGATCGGGGCCGAGCTTGACCGCATCGCCATCTCGGGCGACCGTTATCCGGCCGCGCTGGCGGCACGCACGGGGCGGTAGATTACCAGCATTCGGCCTTGTGTTTCAACTCGGGAATCCGGTCTTTCGTGAAGACCGGATTTTTAATGCCCTGCCGCTTCTGGGCCGTGTAGTCGGCCAGCAGCAGGAAGGCCTGACGGCCCAGCAGCACGATCGCCGCGAGGTTGCACTGCGTCATCAGCGCCATCGTCACGTCGGCGAAGCTCCACGCCAGGTCGAGCGTCGCCAAAGCTCCGAACAGCACCATCGCGCCCACCGGCAGGCGGAACTGCACGCCCCGCGTACGCAGGGTGAACCACACGGCACACCCCAAGAGCGCCGCGACCAGCACATAGGTCCACAGCACGTCGTTCACGCCGCCGATCCAACGGGAAAGACTCCCATCCGCATACTTTACACGATCCGAAAGCAAAGTTAATGCTAAAGCGCATCCTTCCGCCGGGTATCCGCCGAAAAGATGCCGCCCGGCCCGAAAAAACGCCCCCGCCTGCACAGGCGGGGGCGTCGGTCGTCACCGCGTCCGCAGGGTATACTCCCCGGCCCGCTCGGTGACGGCCTTCTGCAACTCCCCGAGGCCGATTTCCGGCCCGGAGAACTCCACGGAGGCCACCGGAGGGTGCAACGTCACGACCGCCTTCACGCCATCGAGGGCGTTCAACGCATTTTCCACATGCGTCCGGCAATGATCGCACGTCATGCCGTCCACGATAAATTCTTTTTTCATCTTTTCTTCGGTTTTAATCGGTTTTTCATATTCGCATTCATCGCCGATTCGCCGGCGTTTCAGCCGCAGGCTGTTGGCCACGACGCTCACGCTGCTCAAGGCCATGGCCGCCCCGCCGATCATCGGATCGAGCAGAACCCCCCAGAGGGGATAAAGCGCCCCGGCCGCTACGGGAATGGCGATGAGGTTGTAAATGAAGGCCCAGAAGAGGTTCTGGCGAATCGTCCGCACGGTAAGCTGCGACAACCGGATCGTCTCCGGGATTTTCCGGAGGTCCGACGAGAGAATCGTCACCATTGCGGTATCCATCGCGATGTCGCTCCCCTGCCCCATGGCGATACTCAAATCGGCCTGCGCGAGAGCCGCGCTGTCGTTGATCCCGTCACCCGCCATGGCCACCGTCCGGCCTTCGGACTGCAACTGCCGGACGAATCCGGCCTTTTCGTGCGGCAGGACACCCGCCCGGAAACGGGTGATCCCGGCCTTCCGGGCCGTTTCGCGCGCCGAACCGGCGTTGTCGCCCGTCAGCATCCAGACCGTGATTCCCAGCGCGTGCAGCCGGGCGACTGCCCCGGCCGACGAAGGTTTCAGCGCATCGGCAAGGGCCATCGCGGCGAGCGTCCGTTCCGCGTCGGCGAACCAAACCACGGTCTTCGCCTCCTGCATCCACCCTTCGGCCAGCCGTTGCAGGCGGACATCGGGTACGATGCCGTGGCGGGCCAGCAGCGCGTCGTTCCCGGCATACCAGGTCCGCCCCTCCGCAACGCCCCGGATACCCTGCCCGGGAATGCTTTCGAACCCGGTCACGGAAACGGCCCGCTCCCCGCGGAGCGATTCGACGACGGCCTGCGAAAGCGGATGCTCCGAGTGTTTTTCGAGGCTGAACAGAATCCCCCGCGCCGTCTCCGCTCCTTCGGCCCATGCGGCGTCCACGACCGACGGACGGCCTTCGGTGAGCGTTCCGGTCTTGTCCAGCACCACGGTGTCGACCTTCCGGGCCACCTCCAGGCTCGCAGCGTCCTTGATCAGGATGCCCCGCCCGGCGCCCCTGCCGATCCCGACCATGAGGGCTGTGGGCGTCGCCAGCCCCAGCGCACAGGGGCACGCGATGATCAGCACGGTCACCATCGCCAGCAACCCGCGGGTGAAGCCCTCCTCCGGCGCGAAGAACATCCACGCCGCAAAGGTCAGCACGGCAAGGACGATGATGACGGGAACGAAAATGCCGGCGATCCGGTCGACGGTCCGCTGCACGGGAGCCTTGCTGCCCTGCGCACCCTGCACCATGCGGATGATCTGGGCCAGCACCGTGTCCTGCCCCACCTTGTCGGCCCGGAAGCGGAACGCACCGTTGCGGTTCATCGTCCCGGCGAACACCGCCGTACCCTTCTGCTTGTAGACGGGGAGCGGCTCCCCGCTGAGCATGCTCTCGTCGACGTACGACCCGCCTTCGGCCACCGTGCCGTCCACCGCAATGCGTTCGCCGGGATGCACGGCGATCAGATCCCCGGCACGAACCTCCGCAACGGGTACGGAACGTTCACCCGAAGGGGCGATCACCGTGACGGTTTTCGGTTGCAGGCCCATCAGCTTCGCGATGGCCGTCGTCGTGCCGCGCTTCGCCCGCTCCTCGAGCAGCCGCCCCAGCAGGATGAAGGCGACGATGACGGCCGCCGACTCGAAATAGACATGCGGCTCGATGCCTCTCGACAGCCAGAATTCCGGGAAGAGCAGATTGAAAAGGCTAAACAGATAAGCGATTCCGGTGCTGACGGCCACCAGCGTATCCATGTTGGCCGTCCCGTGGCGTAGCTGTTTCCAGGCGTTGACGAAGAATCCCCGCCCCAGTCCGAAAACGACCGGGGTGGAAAGCGCCCACACGGTGTATTTCACGGCCGGAACATCCATGAACAGCATGCCTCCGGCCACGATCGGAATGCAAAGCCCCACCGCCCAGAGGGTCCGCCGTTTCAGCGCGCGGTAATGCGCCGCACGGGCACGCGCCGCCTCGTCCTCCGCCGGGCCTTCCGCGTCGGTCAGCATGTCGTAACCGGCCCCCTGCACGGCCCGCTTCAGCGCCTCGGGAGAGCACACCCCCGGGCGGTAGGCGACCTGCGCCGTACCGGAAGCGTAGTTCACATGCGCGGACTCGACGCCCGGCAGGGCGCCGAGCGTCTTATTCACCCGGACGGCGCACGAAGCACAGCTCATGCCCACGACCGGAAACGTATTCGTAATGATCTTACACTTTTCCATGGGAACAAAGGTAAGACCCCGACACGCTCCGGGCGTTACAGAATTATGGATATGATTTATACCTACACTTCGTCCAGCGGTTTCAGACCGCGTCCTTTCAGCCGCCGGAACTCGCTGGGCGACATCCCGGTCTGGGCGCGGAACTGGGCGCTGAGGTGCGCCACGCTCGAATAACGGAGTTTGTCGGCGATCTCGCTGACGGTCAGGTCGCCGTAAGCCAGCAACTCCTTGACCCGCTCGATCCGCTGGGCGAGGTAGTACTTCTCGATACTGATGCCGCTGACCTCCGAAAAGAGCTTGCTCAATGCACTGTAATCACGGTGGCAGCGCTCGCGCAGGTAGTCCGACAGGTTGACCTTCGAGGCATCCTCCCTGTAATGCACCAGTTCGATCACGGCCGTCCGGATCTGTTCGATAAGGCGCATCCGCCGATCGTCGATCAGTTCGAACCCGTAGGCTTCGAGCAGCTTGCGGAACGCCTCCCGCTGTTCCCGGCCGGGCGTCTCCTGCACGACGGCCGTTCCCAGTTCGACATCGAGGGGCGTGAACCCCGACTTTTCGAGCAACTGGGTCACAACCAGTATACAGCGGTTGCAAACCATGTTCCGGATGTGAAAGACGTTCTCCCGCTCCATAACCGTATTCGTTTTGTCCGTAAATATAGCACAAAAATGATTCCCTTCAGCAGGGGCTACCGGACTTTCCGGCTCTCGACGTCGGGCAGGAAGCCGGTGATTACGCCCAACAGGGGCAGCAGGGTGCTGATCTGAAAGATGAATTCGATGCTCGTCCGGTCCGCCAGCCATCCGAAGAAGGCCGATCCGAGGCCTCCCAGTCCGAACATCAGCCCGAAAAACACCCCGGCGATCATGCCGACCTTGCCCGGCATCAGGTCGGTCGCATAGACCAGGATGGCCGAAAAGGCCGACGAAATGACGAGTCCGATGACGACGGCCAAAGCGATGGTCCAGACCAGGCCGACGTAGGGAAGCATCAGCGTAAAGGGCGCCGCCCCGAGGATCGAACCCCAGATCACGTATTTCCGCCCGATGCGGTCGCCGAGCGGCCCGCCGATAAAGGTCCCCGCCGCCGAAGCCGCGAGGAATGCGAACAGACAGTACTGCGCCCCCTGCACCGACACGGCGAACTTGTCCATCAGGAAAAACGTGAAATAGTTGGTCATCGAAGCGATGTAGAAATACTTCGAGAACACCAGCACCCCCAGGATGACGAACGCCGTCCGGATTTTCCGTTTCGAAAGGCCGTGCGCTGCCGTCACCGCTGCAACAGCGGATTTGCGGGCGGCCGCAGCCAGCTGACGTCTGTACCAGTGCCCGATCTTCACGAGGATGAAAATGGCGAGCAGCGCGGCCAGTGCGAACCAGCCGATCGAGACCTGCCCGAACGGAATCACGATCAGCGCGGCCAGCAGGGGACCCATAGCGCTTCCGGCGTTGCCGCCGACCTGGAAGATCGACTGCGCGAGGCCTTTGCGGCCGCCCGAGGCGAGCTGGGCGACCCGCGAGGATTCGGGATGGAAGACCGACGAGCCGCAGCCGATCAGGCCGACCGCCGCAAGAATGGCGACGAACCCGGGAGCGACGGAGAGCGCGAGCAGCCCGGCCAAGGTGAAACACATGCCCGCCGCCAGGGAATAGGGCCGTGGATGGCGGTCGGCCAAACGCCCCGCGACCGGCTGGAGGAGCGAAGAGGTCAGCTGGAAGACCAGCGTAATGACACCGATCTGGGCAAAGGTGAATCCGAATTTCTCCTTGAGGAGCGGATAGACCGCCGGAATGACGGACTGCATCATGTCGTTGAGCAGGTGGGTGATGCAAACCAGGAACAGAATCGGGTAAACCGTCCTGCCCGCCGCAGGCCGGTGCGCCTGCATATCGACGGAAGTCGTATTCATCAACAGTTCTTTCGGAATAGCGCCGACCGCACGCGGCACCTCGGGAACATCACCCGCGGCGATGTCCCGGGCCGGCCGTTCGTACGGTTTCAAATGTAATCGATCCGGATCTCCTCGGGCAACGTCAGAATCTTATTTTGCAGGATTGCCTCGTCGCCCAGCAGGCAGAAGACCGAGGCGTAATAGGCTTCCTCCAGGACGTTGGGCGGTTGCGTGTTCGTGAGAACGCTGTGGCAGAAGGCCCGGAGCATTTCGAGCGAACCGTCGCCCTCCACCGCCTCGGGCATGATCGCGATGCCCGGGTCGGCCGAAGCCCCCTCCGCCGACCAGCTCGTGCCCGCGAAGACCGAATTGCTGAAAACGCCCTGCTCGATCTCCCCGACCAGCTGGCGGATGCCGCTCTTCCTACGCGGGGTCTCCATGTAGAGACGCCCGTTGGCCAGGTCGACGGTCCCCTCCTTGCAGAGGATCTGCTCGCCCATGCCGAAGTGCTTGTTGGCGATCACCGACTCGAAGGTCATGTTGACCCCGTTGGGAAAGGTGTAGATGGTGCTGACGCTGTCGAACACCTCGCGGCCGTCCTTCCAGTAGACGATATTGCCCGTGCCCATGACCTGCGTTGGGAGCATCCCCATCGCCCACGTACCGTTCTGCAGCTGGTGGCAGGCCAGTTCGGTCATCAGTCCGCGGGAGTATTCGCGGTAAAGCCGCCAGTTGATGTGCCGCTCCAGTTCCGGCGAGGAGACCTTCCGCCGCCAGTCGTTGTTGCGATACCAGTAGTTGCGGACGTTCACCACCGGACCCAGCTCGCCCTTGCGCACGGAGTCCATGATCCGGATATACTTGGGGTCGAACAGCCGCTGCTGCCCGACGAAGAAGACCCTGCCCGAAGCCCGGCCCTTCCGGTACATCTCGAAGCACTCCTCCATGGTGTAGGCCATGGCCTTCTCGCAGAGCACGTGCTTCCCCGCCGCGAAGGCGTCGAGTGCCATCCGGTAGTGCAGGTGCAGCGGCGCGGCGATGATGACCGCGTCGACCTGCGGGTCCTCCAGCAGGCGGCGGTAGTCGTCGTAGCGCTTCGCTCCGGGAGCAATCGCGGACGCCTTGTCGAGGTTGTGCGCATAGTTGTCGCAAAGGGCCGTGATCTCGGCATTGGGGACCGACAGCAGGTTGCGCATGTGGTACTGTCCGCGCGATCCCGTGCCGATGACGCCGAAGCGCACACGGCCTCCCCGGATCTCCTCCTGCCCCGCCGCGGTGCACCCTTTCAGCCAGGGAACGGCCGACAACGCGAGTCCGGCTGCGCCCAGCGTGCCGACCCGTTTCATAAATTCTCTTCTGTCCATGATTCCGTATGTTGCTTTATTTCGGTATGGCGATAACCTTCGAATTCGGCGGCGATTCCCTGCCTCGCCCCGGCGGGAGCCGCGTAGAGCGCCGTGGAGAGAATCTCGCAGACGAAGGCCGAACGGCCCTCGACCGCGACGACGACGCTGTCCGACACCGTCCGGCGGCTTTTCGGATCGACAATATGCGCCCGTCCATCGGGCCGCAGACCCGAGAGGGAGAGCGAAGTCTCCTTCAGACGAAACGTGCCGCCGCCCGCCTTCGCCGTCACCTGCCAGCAATCCCCGAAGGGGTGCGAGCCGACGGACGCCACCGAACTGTCCCCGAAGTTGACCAGGGCGTTCGCGACACCGGCATCGGCCAGCAGTTTCCGCACCCGGTCCAGCGCGTAGCCCTTACCGAAGCCGCCCGCATCGAGCACAATATCCGCCCCGGTCAGCGTAACGCTCCGCGCCGCGGGGTCGAGCCGGTAGGCCGGCACAGTCCCGCCCGGCGAAAGGGCCGCGATGTCGAAATAACCGTCCGTGCTCTTGCGGAACACCTCGCAGAGTTGCAGCAGGACGAAGGTCTCCTCGTCCAGCGCGACTGCCTCCCGCCCCTGCGAGGCGTTGATCCGCGCAAAGAGGCTTCCGGCGTCGTGCCGGTTCAGTCGGGCGTCGAGCGCCAGCACGAGCCGTTCGATCTCCTCCGACAGCCGCCGGGCCTCGGGTTCGGGAAGGCCGACCAGCACCGTTTCCAAAACGGTGTGCATCGCCCCGAACGAGGCGTAAGCCACACGGGCCTGCGGATTTCGGGCGCTGTAAACAAACTCCATGACCCTATTTCCTGCGCCGGAACAGCCCCACGACCAGCCGCACCGCCCACACCAGCAGGTAGAGCACGGCGGCGATGCACACGACGTATCCGAGCTGGGAGAAAATCTCGGACCAGTCGGTGCGGTAGCGGACGATAGCCGCCACGTTGATCAGGCAGGCGGCCGCAAAACAGCCGAGAACGGCCCACAGTTCCCGGCGTTTCGCCTTCGCGGTGATTACCGTATCTTTCAATTCATTGCGTGTTTAGACCAGAGGCCTTCCGGTCCCGGTCACAGTTTGTAAAACTCCTCCCAGCCGCGGCGGGGAACGGCGCCCCAGAGCAGCTGGTTGGCCAGCGGATTGTTGGTGATCTGTTTGGTTTGGCGGTCGAAAAGGATCTTTTCGCCGGTCCACTGGCTGACGACGCCGAGGCAGAAGACCTGGCTCAACGGACCTGCGACGGAGAAGGGCGAGCGGGTCCGCTCCCTGCCCATGACCGACAACAGGAAGTTGGCATAGTGGTTCGAAGGGCTTTTCGGCACCTCGGGGAGTTTGCCTTCCATCTCCTTCGCACGCTCTCCGGGAATGATCGACAGCTTGCTGCCGTGCGATCCGCCCTTGAAAGTCAGCGTTTCGGAGTAGATCTCCTTGCCCGGATTGAGCTTCGCGGGCTGAATCTTGCCGCCCGCAACGGTCGGAATATTCGGGTCGAGTTCCGAGACGCCGTAGCCGTCGGGTACGGCGGGGATGTTGTCCAGCCCGTCGTACCAGGTGATGTCCAGGGCGGGCATCTCCCGGCGTTCGGGGAAGCGGAAGACCAGCGTCGACGACATGGGATAGAAGAAGCGGTTGTGGCCCTTGAGGTAGGTGGGATTGACCTCCGTGGGAAGCCCCAGGTCGAGGAACTCGTGCACCGTGTCGAGGATGTGCGCACCCCAGTCGCCCAGCACGCCCATGCCGAAATCGTACCAGCAGCGCCACTGCCCCTTGTGGTAGTCGTGGTTGTAGGCGTGCTCGTGCGCGGCGCAGAGCCACGTCTCCCAGTCCAGCGTCCGCGGAACGGATTCGCCCTGCGGATAGGCCGTCATCTTCGGGTCCCAGCCGTGCCAGCGGCGCGGGTTGTTCATGTGGGCCGTGACGGCCGTCACATCCTTGATAATCCCGGCGTCTTTCCACGCCTTGAACTGGAAATAGTTGGCCTCGGAATGCCCCTGGTTGCCCATCTGGGTCACGACGCCGTATTTCTTCTCGGCCTGCATCAGCAGTTCGCACTCGTAAAACGTGCGGGCCAGCGGCTTCTCCACGTAGACGTGAATACCCTCCCGCATGGCGGCCATGCAGATCGGGAAATGGCTGTGGTCGGGCGTCGCCACCATCACGGCGTCGATCCGGCCAGCCATTTCATCGAACAGTTTGCGGAAATCGCGGTACTTCGGCACACCGGGGAACATGGCCTCGATCTCCTGCGTGTGCTTCGCGCCCATGTCCACGTCGCAGAGCGCCACGACATCGCAAAGTCCCGTCTTACGAAACTCCTTGGCCACTTCGGCGCCGCGGTTGCCGATTCCGATCAGCGCCACGCCGACCTTTTCATTGGCCCCCACGACCTTCGGCGGAGCCACCCTTTTGTTTCCGGCCCCGGCATTGCCGCCCATGAGCAGCGAGGGAATCATCGCGGCGCCTCCGATGAGGGCCGTGCTCTGCAGGAAACTCCTGCGCGATATTTTCTTGTCTGCCATCGTCAATTCGGTTTATTCCAGTTCCCTGATCTTGATGTTTTTGTAACAGACCTCGTCGCCGTGGTCCTGCAGCAGGATATGGCCGCTTTCGAAATTGCCGAAGTTCACCCAATCCTTATATTTGCTGTAATCGACCAGCGCGTCCCACATGGCGTTGTTGCGCTCGTACTCGATGATCTTGACGTCGTTGAGCCAGTGCTCGACGTGGTTGCCGCGCACGACGATCGCAGCCTTGTTGAAAAATCCCTTGCGGAACGGCTTGTCCGCCGGAGCGGGAATCAGGTCGTAGAGCGAACCCAACTTGCGGTTGCCGTTCACACCCAGCTTGGCGTCGGGATGCTTCGCATCGTCCAGCACCTGGTACTCGCAGCCGATGGCCGAACCGCCCTTGGCGCTGTTGACGTCGGGATTCACGAAATACTTGATGCCGCTGTTGGCCCCCGGAGTGATCTTGAAATCGACCGTCAGGATGAAATTGCGGTATTTCCCGGTGGTGATGATGTCGCCGCCGTTGCCCGACTCCGCGCCGTCGGCCTTCTCGACCGTCAGGATGCCGTCCTTGATATGCCAGCCTTTGCCGGGGAACTGCGGACCCTTGTGGCTGCGCCAGCCGTCGGTCGTTTTCCCGTCCCACAACAGTTTCCAGCCCTCGGCCTTCTCGCGCTCGGAGATCGTATTGGGAATGCAGTTGTGCTGCGCGATGTCCGTTTCGGGCGAAAGTTCGTATTCCAGCCCGGAGGTCAGGATGCGGATCTCCTTCCAGCTCACTTTCTTGCCGGCCAGCTCGGGCTTGCCGACCGCATGCACCTGCAGAGCGATGAAGCCCGAGGCGTCCTGCGCATCGAGCACGTCCGCGGCCGGAACGCCGTTGATCCACGTGCGGATGCGGTTGCCGACCGCCTCGACGCGCACCTTGTTCCAGTCGCCGTGGCGGAAAGCCCGCTGCGCGGCGGGATTGGTCGTCAGCGGGTAGAGCCAGCCGAGGCGCGCCTCGTCGTAGACACCGCCCGACCACGCGCGCGCCGACGGATCGATCTCGTACTGATAGCCCCGCACGCGGCCGTCGGTGAGGTGGCTGCGGAACTGGATGCCCGAATTCAACCCTTCGTCGACGCGGAACAGCATCTCCAGGATGAAGTCGCCGTACTCTTTGTCCGTGCGCAGGAAGGTGTTCGGAGTGCCCGTCCGGCTGATGCCCTCGATGGCCCCGTCGACGACCCGGTACTCCGCCGCCCCGCCGACCCTTGTCCAGCCTTTCAGGTTCTTGCCGTTGAAGAGCGTCTGCCACTGGGCCTGTGCTCCGACGAAGGTGCAGGCCCCCAATAGTACAAGAAGTATCTTTTTCATATCAGTTGGGTAGTTTTGATCGCACGAATATAGCTTATTTTTTCGGTTTTCCGGCCTATTCTCCTGCAAAAATAACGGCCGCCCCGCGGGCCGGAGCGGCCCGGACGCCCTCGGCGAGGGGCGAAACGCTGCCGATCAGGGGCAAACGGCCCGTATTCTGAAAAAGTTTCGTAACTTCGGCACAGCAAACCCATAAATGAAGCCATGAAACATTCGAACATCCTGCTGCTCCTCCTCCTTTGCGGCATGCTGCCGCTGCTCGCCGGGGCGCAGCGCCGGGCCGACCGGCAAACGCTCTCGGACGACAGATCCTTCTCGATGATCCTGCTGGGCGACCCGCAGGGATACGTCAAATACGCCGTCAACCAGCCGATCCTCGAACTCTGCACCGCCTGGATCGCCGACAACATCGACAACCTGCACATCCGGGCCGTGCTGTGCACGGGCGACCTGGTGGAGCAGAACGAGAATGCCGTTCCCGACAGCAGAATGCTCGACCGGACGAGCCGGGAGATGTGGCAGGCAAGTTCCCGGGCGTTCGAACGCCTCGACGACCGGGTACCCTACATCGTTTCGTGCGGCAACCACGACTACGGCTACAAGCGGGCGGAAAACGGAATCACGAACTTCCCCGACTATTTCCCGATCGAGCGCAACTCCGCCTGGCGCGGGTGCTGCGTGGCGACCTTCCCCAACCGCAACCGCCGGGCGTCGCTCGAAAACGCGGCGTTCGAATTCAGCGATCCCGCCTGGGGCAAACTCCTCGTCGTCACGACGGAGTTCCACCCCCGCGACGAAGTGCTCGGCTGGGCCGCCAAACTGATCGGCGGCAAGACGTATGCCGGCCACCGGGTGATCTACATGACCCACGGCTACCTGACCAACGGCAAGGAGGCGCGCCACATCGCCGAGGACCGCTACGACATCGCCCCCGGGAACGCCGGGGCTGAAATCTGGCACAAACTGGTCAAACCCTCATCCAATATCGACCTGGTGATCTGCGGACACACGGCCAACGGCAACGGCGAATTCGCCGACAACGTCTCCTACCGCATCGACCGCAACGACGCCGGGAAGAAGGTTCACCAGATGATGTTCAACGTCCAGACCCTCGGCGGAGGCTGGGAGGGCAACGGCGGCGACGGCTGGCTGCGCATCCTCGAATTCCTGCCCGACGGGAAGACCATCCGGGTGAGGACCTACTCCCCGCTATTCGGCATCTCCCCGTCGACGAAGCACCTGGCGCACCGCACGGAGCCGTTCGACCGGTTCGACATCGTACTGGAATAGTCCCCGAAAACACGCATACCAACGAAAAACAGCCATGAAAAAAACCGCAATCACCCTCTATTTCCTGCTGCAGGCCGCATGCCTGTTTTCGCAGGTTCCCCGCCCGGAATATCCCCGTCCGCAGTTCGAACGGACAGACTGGATCAACCTGAACGGCGAATGGACCTACACGTTCGATTTCGGCGCAAGCGGTCTGGAACGCGGCTACGCCGGCTCGAAAGGATTCGACGGCAAGATCATCGTGCCGTTCGCTCCGGAGAGCAAGCTCTCGGGCGTCGGACACACGGACTTCATCGCCCGCATTTGGTACCAGCGCACGATCCACATCCCGGCAGGCTGGGCGCAACGCAACGTGATGCTCAACTTCGGGGCCGTGTACTACACCTCCGAGGTGTATGTCGACGGCCGCTTCGTCGGGCGCCATTTCGGGGGCAGCTCGTCGTTCTCCTACGACATCACCGCATTCGTGAAGCCGGGCGGCAGCCACAGCCTGGTCGTCCTCGCCACGAGCGACCTGCGCAGCGGCAAACAGACCGCCGGCAAACAGTCGCTGCAATACGCCTCGCACAGCTGCGACTACACCCGCACGACGGGCATCTGGCAGACGGTGTGGATGGAGGCGGTGGCTCCCGAGGCCCTCGCCCGCGTCCGGGTGACGACCGACATCGACCAGCAGCAGCTGATCGTCGCCCCGCAGTTCTTCCGGGAAAGCCCGAACGCGCTCCGGGTGACCCTCCGGGACGGCGGCAAGATCGTCGGCACGCGGCAGGTCCGGGCGTCGAACAGCAGCGTCGTCGTCATCCCGGTCAAAAAGCCCAGGCTCTGGAGTCCGGAAGACCCGTTCCTCTACGACCTGACCTACGAGGTGATCGCCCCCGACGGCCAGGTGCTCGACGCAGTGAAATCCTACGTCGGGATGCGCAAGGTCCACATCGAAGGCAACAAGGTCTACCTCAACAACGAGCCTTATTACCAACGGCTGGTGCTCGACCAGGGTTTCTACCCCGACGGCATCTGGACCGCCCCGTCGGACGACGCCCTGCGCCGCGACATCGAGCTGGGACTGGCCGCCGGATTCAACGGTGCGCGCCTGCACCAAAAGGTTTTCGAAGAACGCTACTATTACTGGGCCGACAAGCTCGGATATATCACCTGGGGCGAAAGCCCCAGCTGGGGGATGGACGCCAACGACGTGGAGACGGCCCGCAACTTCCTCTCCGAGTGGGCCGAATGCGTGGTCCGCGACCGGAACCACCCCTCGCTGCTGACGTGGACGCCGATGAACGAGGAGTGGTGGCCCGACAACACGCAGTTCCCGCGCTTCGCCTCCGACGTCTACGACCTGACCCGGCACCTCGACCCGACGCGCCCCGTCAACACCGTGAGCGGCGGCGCCATCGTCAGGACCGACATCTGGGCCGTCCACAATTACGAGCAGGACCCGGCCAAACTGAAGGAGAAGATCTTCAGCGGCGGCACGTTCTTCCATCCCCGCCTGCGGACGCCCCGCGACCAGACACGCAACATCGGATTCAACGAGGTGAAGGCGACCGAAAACTACGCCTGGCCGCAGTACGACGGCTCGTGCCCCTACCTGGTCGACGAATTCGGCGGCATCAAATGGGTGAAGGACCAGGAGAAGCAGACCACCGATTCACAGACCGAATCATGGGGTTACGGACAGGCGCCGCGCACGCTCGAAGAGTTCTACACCCGGCTCGAAGGCCAGGTAGACGCACTGCTCTCCCTCTCCGGACAGGTATGGGGCTATTGCTACACCCAACTCACGGACGTGGAGCAGGAACAGAACGGCATCTATTACTACGACCGTTCGGCCAAATTCGACATGGACCGGATCAGGGCGATTTTCAGCAAACGCCCGGAAAACTCCGCCCGATAACGCGCCGGACAGCTGCCCGAACGAAGCGCACCCCGCAGTAAAGCTGACCTGCCAAACCGTCGGGGGGGGGGGCAATTCCAGGTCCGGAATTCGGTCTGATGCATATTCCGACCGACGCCGAAATGGATCGGATGCCCTTCACCGCTTCGACCGGTTATACGATCGAACAGCAGAAAGCCAATCTCAAGGCATGACCGGAGAACGATGCCTAAAACACCGCGGCGAATATTTCGAACGGTATGCTACGAACGAGAAATTCGAGCATCACTTCAAACTGCATCTGTCGCACCGCATCGCACTGAAGATCGGCAGAGAGATACGCAGTCTCGAATTTTCACTCGGCATCATCAATATCGGTAACATGCTGAATCAGGGATGGGCCGTTCGTATGCATCGACCGGTTCGTACAACCCGGTCAGTTATAACAGCGGCTCACAGAATTTCCTGGTTCCTGCACGACGCCGATTACGACATGCATTCTTACGACGATTGCTATTCGCGCTGGCGGGGTCAATTCAGGGTGGAACTGGTGTTCTGACGGGTATTCACGCCCATCCGGTCCAAACAGAAAAAACAGGAACACACAAATCCGTGCCGCTATGCCCCACAAAAGTAAATAATCCAGTATATCGCTGATATACTGGATTATTTACTTTTGTTCTCTAACAAAAAGCCCTTCGAAAAGGAGTTTTTAAGCGGGGAACGGGACTCGGACCTATTATTCTTGTTCCCTATGTATCAATATATCACAACAATTTCCGTTTTTTGAGGTTACGATTTTATAGCACCTTTTACATCTGAATACATCTCTATGCTATGAAAATATGAATTATTTTAGTATTTTCAATAGTTTATTTGTTGGGGGGGGGAATTAGGCCGATTTTCGAGCTTTTGTCGATAGTTATCTAAATAATGTTTTCTTCAATCTGGTCGACAATATATTGTACGTCTTCGTCCGATACATAGGGTCCACTCGGCAAGCACAAGCCGCATTTGAACAACGATTCGCTTACGCCGTTCACATAAGCCGGATTCTTCACGTAAACCGGTTGCAGATGCATCGGTTTCCACAGTGGACGCGATTCGATACCTGCGGTATCCAAAGCCATCCGCAAAGCCTCGACATTACGATTCGGTTCACTACCCGTATGCAGCGATGCCGCAGCATGCGTTACTCCGGCCGCCCCACCAACTGCACCTTGGACAGCTGTTTCATAAGCGTGTTCTTCTCCTTTTACGTGCAAGGATGGATCAAGCAGGATCGTACAGAGCCAATAGTTACTGTCATAACGCGACGATGGATTCTCATGCAATGCAATTCCCTCCACGTCCGCCAATAACTCTTTGTAAAGCTGGCAGACATGCTTATGGTGGACGATATGATCGTCGGCAACGGTCATCTGCCCCCGGCCGATACCGGCGCAAATGTTCGACATCCGGTAGTTGTAGCCGATATGTTCGTGCTGGTAATATGGATAGGATTCACGGGCTTGCGTAGCGTAGAACATAATCTCTTTTTTCGCCTCGGTATCCGGACAAACCAATGCCCCACCGCCCGACGTAGTGATCATCTTATTACCGTTGAACGATAGAACGCCGTATTTGCCGAACGTCCCGAGCACCCGCCCGTCGAATTTCGACCCGAAACCTTCGGCAGCATCTTCAATGACGGGAATGCCGTATTTATCGGCAACGACCATAATCTCGTCGATTTTGTAAGGCATACCGTACAAGGCAACCGGGACGATCGCCTTCGGGGTTCGGCCGGTCTTGGCGATGCGTTCTTCGATAGCCGTTTCGAGCAGTCTGGGGTCCATGTTCCAGGTTTCAGACTCCGAATCTACGAAGACGGGGGTAGCGCCGAGATAAGTAACGGGATGCGACGAAGCACAAAAAGTAAAACTCTGAACGAGCACCTCATCTCCCGCCCCCACACCACAGGCTAACAAGGCCAAATGCACGGCAGCTGTCCCTGATGACAACGCGACGACCTCCCGATCTCCACCGACGAATTTCTTCAGGTCTTCCTCGAATCCGTTGACATTCGGGCCTAATGGCACAACCCAGTTCGTATCGAACGCTTCCTTGATAAATTGCTGCTCCTTGCCCGACATGTGCGCCAGGCAGAGGTAAATACGTTTCCTTTCGCCAAACATTGTTATTCCTTTTTAACCAATTTTTGTCCATTCATGTGTTGTACCCTACACGGATTTCCATACGCAACGATGCCATCAGGTAAATTTTTCACCACGACACTCCCTGCCCCGATCATATTCCATGAACCAATTTTGAGACATTGTTTTACACACGAGCCGACCCCAACCCATGTACCTTCGCCAATCGTAACCCCTCCAGAAACAGCACATTGCGGCGCGACATGCACATAATCACCCAGCCTGCAATCATGATCAATGGAAGCTCCCGTATTCACGATGCAATGTTTGCCGATCACGACATCCGCATTGATTACCGCACCTGCCATCACGACTGTCCCCTCGCCGATCCTTGCCGAGGGAGAAACAATGGCGGAGGGATGAATGGCCGTACCGAACTCACAAGTCAGTCTTTCCACTATTTTTTTCCGAATCTGATTGAGTCCAATGCTCACGATCATCGGGCTCAACCCCGTAGCATTATGCAGAACCTTTCTCCCTGCCCACTCATCTATATCCGGATTATCATCCACAAAGGCTTCGACCCGTTCTCCCTTGGCCGTCAATATCTCTTTGACCACTTTCCCGTGGCCGCTTGCTCCGAACAAATACATTGTTGTTTAATTATGCCCATTGAATACTTCCATTGTCGCATTGCCTTCCTGATTGATATCATCACGAAACAACACTTTTTTGATGGTGGCGAAAAAGACTTTCACATCCATCATAAACCCGATATGATCGACATAATACACGTCATACTCGAATTTTTTTGTCCATGAGATATTATTACGGCCGTTCACTTGAGCCCACCCACTCATACCAGGTGTCACCTCATGACGACGATGCTGTTCTTCGTTGTAGAGAGGTAGGTACTGTACCAAGAGCGGTCTTGGACCGATAAATGCCATATCGCCCTTCAAAATATTGATTAGCTGTGGCAACTCATCTATCGAAGTCGAACGAATGAACTTGCCCATCTTGGTTAAACGGGCTGCATCCGCCAACAAATTGCCTTCCGCGTCGCGCTTGTCTGTCATAGTCTTGAATTTCAAAGCTTTAAATATTCGCTCATTCTTTCCCGGGCGAGGTTGAACGAAGAAAACCCCAGCTCCCTTGTTCGCGAAGTACAGCAGAATCATGGCTACAATGAACACTGGCGACAGAATAACAAGCGCAACCAGCGCTCCAAGGAATCCGATCGGTCTCTTGACGCAATGGACATATAATTTTTGAGATGTCGTCATGTCCGGCTTATTTGCCCAAGATTTTTACAATAATTTTGTCTACTGCCTCTGCAATTCTAGCTCGGTTTTCTTTGTGTTGTTCCTCGTTCCATCGACTGATTTCGTTCAAACGGGTGCGGACTTTTCCAACTTCTTCTGCAAGATCAATCGGACGGGCGTTCTTGTCGACACCCGCAACCCCTTTGAACGTGCGGCTGAGGATTACACTAGTGGATTCCAGGCGAACATGCTCGCCGAGAATATCGTCGGATGGCAGATCGCCTTCACCGATGCGGGCAATACCGCCGAACCCGAAAGACATACCGGCTTTGTTGCATTTGCCGGCGATATACTCCACCAGCCCATCGCTTAAGAGTTCAAACATAAAAGAAAGACCCATACTAATATGGAGATCGTTTAGTCCGATGAATATCTCATCGACGCCTTTAACGGATATAATTTTGTCCAATCGAGCCATAGCGGCTGCAGTTTCTACCATAATGCAAACTTTAGCTCGACCGGCTACCATACTGACATATTGCTCTGCATCATGTTGATCTATAGTCATAGGCAGCATGAGGATATCTGCGCCATAAGCAATAGCTTTATCAATCTCTTCTTTCGAATAAGCATGTATTGGATTTGTTCGAACTAACAATTCTGACTTTTTTATTACCTTGCGAAGCGTCGGAAGATCTTCTATCTTATTATTGGATTTTACGGTGTTACGACCATGCTGTCGTTCAGTTTTTCCAATGTATTCTAAATCATAAAAGATTCGGTCTATACCGGCATTTTCAGCCATTTGTGCTGATTCAGGATCATCACACAAAATCATTAGTTTTAGATGTTTCATATCACACTGATTTGCTTATATTTATATATCTTTCATTTATATAAAAATGCGTTCTCTATGGTTTCCAGATGTGATTAGAAATGGTTTGAAGGGCCGAATCATCATATAAATAGAAGCGCCAAGTACTATTGAGATAAATCTCAAGCTATAATCGAATATAGACGGCAAACAAATTCGGGAACAGCTTGCTATAAAGTACGGCCTATCCGTTGGAATGTTCGAATGCGATCTTGACGAGATGCATAATATTCAGAAGATATCCAGAAACAATCTTCTCGTGATCCAGATAGACACACCCTATTAGAGGGGGGGGGAGGCTTTGATCTGATGAGGACAAAGGACGGTTATAAGAGCACCGTAAGTATTTGAGTCCAGGATCATTACAAATTACCTCAACGGAGTCAATTGCCTTTTAGAATATATAGGGATCGTCATAAACAATCCGCATGGTCAAATCAAGGTCTCAAGTCCAACCCGTCCAGCACTGTAAAGTCCGGCATTATCTTAATCTTACAGGGAATCCCAATATTGAAGTGTCAAGAGAATTGCTTATTGTTTGTCAACGCAATGAGTGTTTTATCAGCGCATTGCATAGCAAGTCCAGAATGAAAACTCTGAGGATAGAATATAAAGACTTTGCCGCATATGCCCCCTTCAAATACCTATCAGAGTGCACTACGGATTGGCCAAAGGACACAAAATAAAACTTATTTGACGGCGCTCCGCTGTCCTACTTTTTATCGAATGAGCCTGATTTTAATATATTCTCACGATCTAAAAGCGTAAGCTTGAGCATTCTATCCCTAGAAAATAGGGTTTCGCAGCGCAACCGACCTGAAACACCCATCATTTGACATTGTTTGGAATGAGAAACGGCCCAATTCATCGCATTAAATAAGCTTTCTGTACTTTTAGGCTGAACTAATAAACCTGAAATGCCGTTTTCAATCACTTCAGAAGGACCTGGAATATCTGTGGTTATTACTGGAATCGCCATTGCCATCGCTTGTTGAATGACCATACTGAATCCTTCTCGATAACTCGGAAGAACCATTACATCAGCTGCAGAAATATATTTTGGAACATCTTCAATCCATCCGGTAATAATAATATCTGGATTGTTTCTGATACCATGAAGGCGTATGGGCAAGTCCCCATCAAAATTACCAATGAGTAACAATGCAATTTGAGAATATTTATTTTGTAGTTTAGTAAATGCGTCCAGCAACTCAACAATTCCTTTATCTACATTCAATCTTCCGACAAAAGCAAAAACTGTTTTGTCTTTCAGTTGAGGATACTCTGTATAAATTTGTTCTCGTAGTGTGTGTTTTTTGTTCAAATCAAATTGTGCCAGATCAATTCCGACTGACCCACCGTCTCCAATTATATGAGCTTTTTCTGCTTTGTAAAGGCCATCCGCTATAGCAAATTCCATATTTTTCTTACTTGCAGGTCTTATCGCTGTAGAACTTGCACATGTAAGTTTTTCCAACAAACGCAAAACCGAACGCATAATTCCTCGACTACCCACATACCTGATCCCCCACTGGCAATAAACCCGATGTTTCACTCCTGCGAATTTGGAGCCTAAAGAAGCATATAACGATGCATTCGGAGTAGCATATTGAACAATGTCGAATTTTTCTTTCTTGAAAAGTCGAGCTAATCTAAACGGCATAAATAGCAAATCGGAGATGCTAATTCCTCTATGGAACGGAATATTAATAAGATTGAATTCATCCTGATATCGAGTCATGAATTCAGGAGACATATTACAAATCAATGTCACATCCCAACCATTCTGTTTAAGCCTACTCATTGCTGGAACCATAAAATTACTTTGTGTAATTTCAACAGTGGTTATTGCGCATATTCTTTTTGACATAAAGATTGTTATCTATTCTATAACTCTATAACCTTTAGCATCGTTTCTATAAACCGTTTATTAAGCAAATCTCTTTCATGATTTTGCTTCGCAGTATTGAAAGCCTTTTCTCCATATAAATCAACTAACCCCGGATCGTTAATCAACTTAATGACAGCTTCATAAATTTCGTCTTCAGAATGAGCTATAATAGCTGCGTCATATCGATTAAAATAATCAATTGGAGCAATATATTCCTTGCCAATAGCAAGAATACATTTTCCACTAGATAAGTAATCGGTAATTTTCGTAGAGAATGACAATTTTGCCACATTCGCTTCTTTCCCTTCCAGTGCTTCTGCAAATACAACAACGTCGGCATCTTTCTGCACTTTCAGGACCTCATCTCTCCCGACACGCCCACAAAAATATGACGCACCATTGTTTATCCGTCTCAAGATTTCATTGCTTGGTTCGGTCTGTGAGTAGATATACAATTCTGCCTTTTTCCCACTTGAGTTTATTCGATTTATAGCCTCTGCCAACAGTGCCAACGTCTTGTCCCGACCAATCAACAAACTGCCCGTATAGACGAATTTCAATGGAATGCTTGGCGTATGATGCTTATATATCTTGCCGGTGAAGTCTATACTTTTGGTGAGGATTACACTATCCGTCCCGAAACGACGGTCCGTATCCTCTTTTTCTTTATCCACGATCACGAACATCTGATTGCTTTTGCGAGCAATGGGACCTACCTGTTGACGAAGCCAATAACGATGAACATACTGGAGAATTCCCTTGCATGAATCGTAGGAGTAGTTATCGTCCGCAAGATAGCAAACCGTTGGTTTTCCCGCGAGGTTGATAATATATTTCTGTATCCAACCCATATATACGGTAGGATAAATCGGGATGAACAGAATATCGGGATCGAAGTTTTTTACGAACATCTTCAACGCGTTTGTTTTCCAATGTCCAAGTTTCCATACTATTTCACGGGCCAAAGGCATCCATAAAGATGCCTTTTTGTGCGCTTTGGCATAACGCTCGTGCTCTGCTGTCGCATCGGCTGTCTTGTCGACCGGTTGGTTTTGCACCTCTTTCCCCGCACAAATCCAGGGTTGGAACACGCTCCTCATAACTTGGGTCTCGCTTATCTGAAAATAATGCTTGCAAACCGTCGTGTTAGGCATATCGGTCCGACTGTACACGAGAGCTAACTTGTCCGGATTCCAGCAGCGAAAGATGTCCATCAGCGTGTGGGCTGTTCCATCTTCTCTCCAGGCATTGATGCCGACAACCAACACCTTGGGTAAATTATCATTTGTTACCATAACATTTTCAGGAATCTATATTTCGCCGACAGCCTTTCAACCATTATTGAAAAGCACAAAACAACCACCACGAAGAACAGGTATATACACGTCTCCGGCCACGCCCTGATATATTCGCTCACACGATCGGGCAATACTCCAGGGATAGCAGAAAGAAACAGGCGCTGACCGAGAAAGATCAACATGCTCAAATTTCTGCAATGAATCCATATGGGGCGTGGCCTTACCCCGTCCCACAGAATGAGCGAATGCATCATAAAGAGGATGGCCGGATACATCATGAAACCCATATCGGTTGCAGTACTGAAGTGAAAGCGGATAATACAAAACGCCTCGATGATGAATGCTCCACAAAAAAGGACAGTCAACGGCAAGGAGGCCCTCATCGAAATCTTGTTTAATCCGTCGTTCGCCAACAATAGACCGATCGCAACGTAAGGCACTGCATTGAACAACCCGTTTCTCCACGTAATGAATACATCCATATACCAGTCGTATGCGGATTTCACGACATCATTATGAGTCATCACATTGCTGTAACTGCCGAACAAATTGCCTACGATCAGGAGTAGCACGGCCGTTGTCCAAAAAACAGCCTTTATGCAATGACGTCTCATCCAATACACGATGCTGACCCCTATCCACAGAGCCGGCAAGAACCAAATAGTGGCATACGTTGAAAATACCAAAGCTCGATGAAGGTATTGGGCCGGTTGTCCCCAGTTCAATCCGCGATCTACCCACCCTGCAAATACAAAACAGAAATAGATCAACGACCATACAAGGTACATCCTACCGATACGGATCGACCACTTTTTGTAATAGTCTTTCTGCCCCTGATTATCGAGCGTATCGAACTTCGAAAAGAAGAGGAATCCGCTGCATGCGAAAAAGAATGGCACTGCAAAGTTACCTAAACCGAAAAAAGCGTGTACCAAACCCGTAGAATGTGCCCATTCGTTGGCGGTATGCTGCGTCAGAATGAGCAATGCCATGATGAACTTCACGATATCCAACGAAGGATATATCTTTCTCTCCTGCATGCTTTATACTATTTGATTGAGAAGAGGTTCACCAGATTGAAACCGTTTCATGTTCTCCCCGATCAATGCGGATAGTTTTTTATCGATTTCCTGCGAAATAGCCGTTACTCCGGGAAGGACCAGTACGTTTGACAATCTGCGATATGGATTGGTGAATGGGTTCGGAACTTTCTCGAACATGTCGAGTACGGCCGTTGCGTCTTTGTGCGATTTCAAGAATGCAATGAAATCTTTGTCATTAATTATTTTCTTACGCCCCACATTGACGATGGTAACGGTCGATTTCATCAGGTCGAACCACTTTTTGCAAAGCATGCCCTCCGTACTTTTAAAGAGAGGCATACAGTTCACAAGATAATCGCACCGGCCGAGAAATTCCTGAAGATGCGTCTCATTGTAGATTTTTTCAAAATAAGGCCGATCGTCTGTATGCAGGTCATAACCGAGAACGTGCATGTCGAAAGCCTCCAGTCGTTTCGCTATTTGGCCTCCGATGTTCCCGGCTCCGAGAATCCCGACGGTCTTGTCCGATAATTCCGTCAAGTAATGATAGTTTCTGAAAGGACGCAACCGGCGATTCTTGATGCTATGATTGTAACGTTTGGCGTGCATAAGCATTGCATAAACCACAAATTCAGCCATACCGACATTATATACGTTGGCGGCATTGCATAGGTGGATACCTTTCGATTGCAAAAGTTCGGGATCGATGTTGTCGAATCCTGCACTGAAGAGTTGTATCACCTTCAGGTTCGGAATATTCATGTGCTGGCAAACCCGAGCCACATCCCGGGAACAAATGAGAGCCTTTACGTTCGAGTTGCCTTCGTATTGCCTGATGGTCTTGACGTTGACAACCTCCAGGTTCGCTATTTCCGGACATTTTCTCTTGTCCGATGTTAGTATGATTCCCATTACCTCAATCTTTTCGCTGTTTTCAAGGCAACAATCAACCCCTTAATGCCCAAGAGCCGTTTTATTCGGCGAAATACGATTACCCGCTTGTTTCGGCTATACCGAAGCATATGAGATTTTCGTTTCAATTCGGGATACAGGTCAGACACATCCGTCAGTCCCGCATAGATGATCAGGGCGCTGCAATATTGTTTCGCAAGACTGCTCCGTACGACCGTGGTTCGGCTGTCGTCCGTCACTTTTGCTTGCAAAATTTTTTCCCACTTGTCAAGTACATGCAACTGATCGACAAGATTTTTTCGCGTGGTCGTAGTTGTGGTACTTCCCTGACGCCTGCGGTAAACATACAACGGTTCATCGACAAGCACCAGGCTCTTTGCCGCCATCACCACATGATAGTACCATTCGTTGTCTTCACCTACGATACCCTTTTCAAACCTGATTTTATTCTCCATCAAGAGGTCTCTGCGGATGATTTTGCTCCATGCGCTGTTGTAATATGCATCTTTATCGATGAGATCACAATAAATATCAGCGACAGACCGTCCTTGGGTCGGAATGCGATAGTCGAAACGGCATGGTGCGATATGTCCATCCGATTCGAACCACTCTTGAAATTTGTAGTGAACAATATCCGGATTCCCGCCTGCCTTGTCTGCAAGAAGTTGAAGCACGTTATCGTTTGCCAGCAAGTCGTCACTGTCCATATAGCAGATGTAATCGCCTTGAGCTGCTTCAAGACCGACATTCCGAGCGTCTGCCTGGCCCCCATTCGGCTTATGTATTACTTTGACACGGGCATCCTTCTCGGCATATTCATCACAAATCCGCGGAGTGGAATCTTTGGCACCATCATCCACGAGAATGACTTCAAAATCCTTATAGGTTTGCTGTAATATGCTATCAATACACACGCGAATATATTTTTCAACGTTGTAGCAGGGAAGTATAATGCTAAATTTCATTCTGTACAATTTCTGTATACGTTTCGATGTATTGACCGATATTGATCGTCCTATCATAGGTGTTCTTTACAAATTCGATCATCTCTAATCTATGTGCTTTCTTTGATTCTATGAGAGATAATGAATTTATTATGGCATTGATATCACGAGGCGGTACAACAATGCCAAACGAGGACGGTGTTTCAGAACACGCAGTACTATTGTATGTAATAGGTATTGTCCCGCATGCCATCGCTTCTCCGATCACTAAACCAAAGGTATCCTGCATGGAAAGATGCACATAAACGTCTGCTAATGAATATGCAGTTGCCAACTCCGTTTGCGATGATATGTATGGGATATGTATTATATTTTTAGGCAACGCAAAAGATCTGTTCATTCGGCCTACCAATATAAGATGATAATCACCCGGCAACTTCTCCGCAATTGCCAATGCGTCTTCAGTTCGGGTCGCCGACATATCCCACTCCTGGCTTACTGATATGAGATATCGTTTATCGCGTGGAAGATCGTGTTCGTGGTAGAATCTTTCAATTTCCTCTTTGTCTACCGGTTTGAAAACACGATGGTCGATCCAGTTATATATGTAACTAACGGAGTGACCATTGCGATTCAGAATAGATTCAGACGCAATTCCTTTAAGCCATTTTGAAACAGCAATGGTTTTGCATCGTTCAATCTGCGCATAGAGCATTTTCTTGTCTCTGAACATTTTCCTTGACCAGTCAAAGAAAATACTGGGGACTCCGGAATTATGATATAGCGGACATTTATGACATTCCTGTTTCCATTTGTTGCAAGAGACTGATGTAAAATTAGTGCATTTTCCCGTGAAATTCAGACAATCATGTAATGTAAATATCACGGGCAATTTGCGGGAAATTATATATTTAAAAAGGATCCTGTAATTAATATAATTTGCATGAAGATTATGAATATGAATGATATCCGGTTTTATTTTCTTAAGCCATTTGACAAATTTTAACGTTGATACGATAGAACCGTATCCCTGCAATCCTAAAAGGCGGGAGAATAAGATATTGTGCAGGAGATGTCCGAATCGGCTCCCAATCTTATAACTATGCTGATAATCTGTGTTGCCATGTCCGTATGCTATGTAACAAACATGCCCTCTGCTTTCAACTTCAGTTGCTATATCCACTGCAATTCGCCCTGTACTGCCGTGTCCGCAAACTGCGTTTATTTGAACTATTTTCATTATGAATTATTTACAAAATCTCAAGAATCTTCTAAATGGAGTCATAATCAGATTCTTTTCCTCGCTATTCATGCCGAAAACATATAGGATCCCCCAATATACTATCACAAATAGTATAATATCGATTATCAATTTGAACCAAGTCTCGGGATGAATCAAATATGTAATAATGAATCCGATCAATCCTATTCCTAATAAAGAGGGAAGCAATGAGCCGAAACTTGATCTGAAAAAATCGCATATATTGATTTTAAGCTGTTTCCAAAGAATCAGGTCAAATCCTATAGTTCTGATGAGATAAACAAAACATATAGAGATACAAATACCCAAAGCGCCCAATGCAGGAGAAAGAATAAATGCACCTATTATGTTGCAAACAGCCATAATAACAAAGACTATGGCCAATTGCTTGACTTTATTTTGAGCATATATCGCTTCACTTCCTATGGTCTGTGGAAGATGAAATAGCGAGGGGATAATTAGAAGAACCGCACATATATAACTTGCCTTAAAATCCTCTCCAACCCACAAATAGATAAACTGATTGCCAAAACAAATAAAACCGATTATAATAAAAGCTATTACCAGCAGCTGGATTCGCCCAACCCGAATCATAAGTGGAAGAATATTACCGTCCTCCTTTATTAAAATCCTCATAACTTTAGGAAGGAATATTCCATTCAGAGCATTCGCAAAGGTAAAGCAGTATCCTTCAATTGTCATAGCAATACCCAATATTGCGATTGACACGGTTCCGGATGTGATACCCAAAATGGTTGGAGCCAAATTGAATATACATCTTTGAGCTAAAGCTATGACAGTAACCCAGCCTGAATATGAAGCCAAACGCTTTAATTCGGTTTTAGAAGAATAACTCCATGCAACCGTTTGTTTCGTATAGCGCTTTATACATATCAATTTAAATATGATACAGAGCAGTCCTGCAACAGCATTAATCAGGACTAAAGCATATAGTCCATAGTCTAGCAAAAGGCATACTGTCATTGTGCCCACTATGAAAAGCTTTTGAAAAATATCTGCCAATTTCAATTGAATGATTTTTTCATGAGCCGTAAGAATACCATTTACCGGAATAAAAGGAAAAGACAAAACGCTATAAATCGCAGCTATAGAATAAACGACTTTAAACCGTTCAATTTCTTCGGGTGTCAATTCTTCATATATTTGGGGAATGAAGAAATACACGATAACTAAAGCTAAAAAAAGGACAATATCAATGTAGATATAAAGCTTATATACAAGTCCCAGGCATTTATTCGCTAAATCCGGTCGGTCCATAGCCAGATATTTAGCTATAAACCTAGTTACCGCAGAGCTGAGTCCAAAATCAAAGACAAACAACGAGATAACTGACATAGCGAGAGTATATAAGCCAAAATTAGTTCGCCCAATAGAATTAATCATCCACGGAGTATATAATAATCCCGTAATGATATTTATACCCAATGCCAAGTAAGATATCGTAGCTCCCGCCTTTAGTTGATTCATTTTGCGCCGTTGGAATATAGTCCAATATATTGATTAAACCTATTTAATTTCAATAAGTGCACGGCAAGTTTGATCAAAGATACTAAACCCATTGTGATTCCCAGAACTATCAGAGGTTTTGTCAACAGTATAATAAAATCAGGGACAGAAACAATGCCGAATAAAACATTCGCAAGAGCGATGCCCAACTGCATATGGAGTAGATAAAGGAGATATGAGTTACGGCCCAATGATGAAAGAGACTTTGAGTCTGTGAATTTAAATGTTATAATAGGGATTGATACTATCGAAACAAGCTCCAAAACGATAGCTAAAGGATTCCAATAATTTATCTTCAATGGTATCCAGACCAACAGCACAGCCGTCAAGACTGTAATTACAACCAATGCAAATTTGATCAGGAACTTTCCATTAATAACCTTTTCAAAAAGTCCGAACCGATTGAAAAGAATCCCCATGGCAAAGAATCCAATCCAGTTTAGCGGATTTTGCCATGGTGTAATGATTGAGGCCAAACCGCTGGGGGGGGGTGTAAAACTTACAATACTTGAAGCAAGCGACACTATAATTGAAGCTGCAATAAAATAGAGGCTATCTGAACAATTAAACAAAATTCGGATTATTAAATAGACTGGGATATAGTAGAGCCATGTGCCATGTCCAAAAAGAAATGCCAAGAATGATATCAGATTATTCGAAGTAGCTCCCAATATTACCGAAATAAAAAACGCAACCGTACCCCAAAGAAGCCATGGCGAAACAATTCCGGCTAAAAGTTTCTTTAAGAGTTCGCACCATTTTTGTCGTTTAAAAAAAAATCCTGAACAGAATAAAAATATCGGCACACCTAAAATTCCAATAGCAGCACCAATCCGTTGCAAAATCTCGTCTGACAATGATAAGCTATGAGCGTATGCCACACTGATTATGGCAATGCCCCTAAACATGTAGAAGAATCGAGATTGAATTAGTTTGTCAAAATGATTCATATTATTATTCAGCGATCTCAGAAAGCATATTCTGATATGCGTGTGGATAGGCTTTGGCTAAAGTGTGAAAGGTCTTGATATATCGCCCCTGATAAATGGCTTCTTTGCCTAATTGTACAGTCTGCTCTTTTTCGCTTAAAATGAATGTTCGGTGGTATTGATAGGTTCTTATAATCTTTGTGTCATTTTGTACTGCCATAAACATTAACCATATATCTCCTGTCTTTAGTGCATACTTATTAATAATATCAGTGTTGTTGGCATCTTTATAAAAGGCATGAGGAGGGAAAAGACACCCACCGCCAGGAGAAGCAAGTATTCTGTAGGACGGTTCATCAAGCCCAACATTTGAAATACTTGACCAACGACCGGGATTCAAGACATCGTTACCTTCAAATGTCAGTACTTGTCCCCTGTCGCATATCACACAATCAGGAAACTCCAGCCATTTGCCGTAAAGCCGTTCGAGCAAATAATATGGGAAAATGATGTCATCATCGAACATTACAATCAGTTCATCTTCCTTTTGCTCATCGATCATTTTGTAATAACGCTTATGGCCGAAGTAATTCTCACAATAGCGTAATTCAAGACCTCTCTTTTGAAGCTGCTTGATGCTTTCCGGAAATTCAAAATCCTTAAATTCTGATTCCGCGAGCCAAAGCACAATTCTATCGGGCTTCATCGACTGATTAAAGAGAGACTTTATCGTGTATTGAACGCTATCGATGCGATCGGGAAATGTGGTTAGTGTACATACCAATTTCATTCTTCTCGGTACATCGTTCAAGCTAAGTTTACCGAACGGAATTTTCTTGATATGACGACGAGCCCTTTTAGACAGTAGCTGATACAACCACCCACCCAAAATAGGGATGCGAACTCTTTCGGGAATCATTATTCGTTCCCAAAAATCCATCTTTACCATAATTTATCGTAGTGTTATCTTATTCTTTATCTCTTGCCCATCAAGAAATGCATTCAGCTGAACGCTAAAGTATCTATCAAATTTTTCATCATTCTTACGAGAAACCGAGCTTGAATGTCCGGTCAAGATTATGTCCGGGGTATCATAATTATAATCATCGTGCACATCCAATATAGCTCCTCTTATGATGCCATTCTTTACTGCATATGCAATATCTTTGTCGATGACAGCCGATTTTCTTCCAACATTACAAAAGATGGCGCTTGACTTCATCGCTTCGAAAAATTCAATATTGCAAATTTTCTTGGTTGAGTCATCTTCCGGTAAGATATTCACTACATAATCGACATCTTTAAGATGCGTCATGGCTTCATCCAAAGTATAAATAGCCTTGATGCATTCAGGCAAGTGTTCTGGAATATGTCGTTTAACTCCCAAAACAGACCAACCCATCTGATAACACTTTTTAGCCAAAGTCATTCCAATGTTTCCCACCCCCAAAATCATTATATTGACTTTATCCGGTATAATATCGCATCGATCAGACTTGTTGCCTTTCGGTCTAAAACTGTAGGTATTGAAAAGATAATACGCAGAAATACAATATTGTGCAATAGGTTCCGAATACACATCTTTCACACACGAAACGACCACGTTCTCATTTTTATATAATGATTTTCTTTCAAAACCGTTGGCACCATGTGATGGAATCTGTAGCCACTGCAACTTTTGACCAAATGATTTCAGTTGTCCGACTTCAATTTTTCCTATATACGCAATGATCTTTGCAAAATCTGATTGCTTAATCGAACTCAACTCCAAATATTTTATATCATACTGAAAATCACTCGCATTGTCGAGGGGGGGGGGTAAACGATTTCCAAGACATTGGAGATATAACAATTGTTTCTCGTTCTAACCTGCATTTAGGTTTAAATAGCAACTTGATTTTATCTATGGTCGTTAGAATGAAAGCCAAAATTTTAATCATTATTCTTTTCATAATAATAGAAAAATAATCAAGCGCAATTAGATACGTTCAACTTGCCATTTAATATTTCTCTTTATTATCTTGGCCGGGACCCCGTCAACGATAACATTTAAATCAGTAAATGCACACTTTTCCGATGCTCTTTTAAGCATTTTATCTAAAACGCCGCTTCAATGATCTAAAGAGTCGCCTTACCTCACCGTATCTGATACAACGCAATATGTAATCCAACTTATATATTAATGCTTTAAAAGGCTTCCCAATCCCGGAATTTTCAAGTATTGTATTATAATATACATTATCCTTAATAATATATCTTGGATGTTTTAGAGGAAACGACACATCGTATGCCTCCATAAAAAACATCTTCTTCGCAAATTTAGGTAGGAGTTTAATATTTGCAACAGCGTGTGTAGAGTTATCAGTAAGTCCAAGATCAACAACCATATTCCTTTTCGGAATAATTGCGAGCCGGTTATTTAAAAGTCCCCCCATCCCAAGAATTGTCTCCCAATACTGTTTACCTTCCTTCTTATGGGTTATCGCATGCTTTAATATAATTTTATAGAGAGGTTTTGCGACACTACTCTCAAGGCATCGCATTGCATAGTTATCGTTCAGATAGGAATATGCTTCATCCCAATCCTTCGCAACCCTCCTCCATGTTGCCCATGTTGTTGAACCTGCTTGTGCAAAGAAATAATCTGATTCGCAGTTTGAGTTATCCCCCAGAAGGTTTGTGCCACAAATATGATTAATTCTATCATCAAATTCATATTTATCAAGAAGTTCTTTACAATATGGATAGAATGATTGAACAGGAACTCTGTCATCCTCCAATATTATACATTTATCCACTAAACCAAAAGCCCATTTTTGAGCTAAAAATGTGGATGGATCGCATCCCATATTATCGGAATGATAATTTTTATATACAGTACATTCCCAATCAATATTCTCTACGATCTCTCTGCACTTCTCTATGTTAATCAGGTCATCTGGACGATTTGGGCGAGGACCGTCCTGCCAAAGAAGTAATGTGCTGGGGCGAGCTTCCTTGACTGAATCAAAGACTTTTTGAAGCGTGTCTGGTCTAACAAAGAATGTTATTAGAACTGCAACATCTATTTTAGATGGATGATTCATGACTAATATAGCTTATTATTTAACACATCTTTTGATTAACAGTGGGCTTATAAAGAAGAGCATTATGAAGTTTGAAGGAGTCGATTGTATCGGATTTGTAAGCCCCATCAGTATTATCTGGCACATTAAAGGTTTGAAATATACGTATTGATCATTACCAAGAATTGCTTGAACGAATTTTGAACCTTTATAAAACATCCAACAGATTAACATGCCCCCAAATATACCCAAATACGCAAAGGCCAACAAAAATGTAGAGTGTCCATTAAATGGCAGATATTTATTCCCCGTAATGGGGCTATTAAAAAAGGCAACGATGCATTTCCAATATAGATCGAAACGCGCCTGCATATCGGAGTCTTCAGCGTGATTACCGGATATTGAATCATAAATCTCTTTCAAGCGGACATTTAGGACGTTTAAATCTTGCGTCAAATCTATCAGCCTCTCTAAAATATACGGGATAAGAAATATTAAAGCACTTAATCCTATTATTACGAAAAATCTGCTACCCTTATTCCTGGTTGTAGTATAATACAAATAAAGACAACTGATAAACGTAGTAACAAAAGCCAATGCGAATTGAGCTTTCAACAAAAAGTGGATAAAATAGATTAGGGCACCTATTGATAGGTATCTTATGATTTTACTGTCTGACTGTTTGATTAAAACAAAACATGTAATTATCAGAAATGTAAAAGCATACACGAAATCAAACCCTTGAAGTGTTACACCTGCGTCTTCAAGGACTTCTTGATTCATGGAATGCAGAATATCCGGGTTGATTGCTGCAAATTTTAATGCCACTTGTATCAGAGCAATCGCAGTGATTATAATAACGCCTACAATTATCTTTATCTGATTTGCTGTTGCCAGTTTATTGGTCCTATATAAAAAAGCTAATGGAAAAAATACCAGTAGATATTGAGAAAAATTGGAATACAGGTATTTGCTAACTGCATTAGCGCCTCTAATAGTTATAGGTATTGTTAATACCTGATATAAAATTGCTACTGTTGCACATGCAAAGATAAACTTTACGATTTTCCCTCTTTGTTTAGGTTCTCGCAAATAGCAATAGAATAAGTATAATAATGCTATAAATGGTGCTATAATCTCGTATTTTCCTTGAACTTCAAAATCGATATAAAAGACACCGAAGATACAGATAAATATCAGTTCCAATACAGGGAGACCTGGTGCTTTAATCAACTCATTACAACTCGTCATAGGAAAAATATAAACAATAGAAAGGAATCGAAGGCGAAGAATTATTTTCTCCAGACCATTTTGTTAACGACGTAGGTGTAGGATTGAATAATCTTGACGACCTTCGTCGAGACGTTTTCATCCGTGTAATCCGGAACGGGAGTCCCGTAATTGCCCGCGTCATTCATTCCGAGCGCCGTATCCACCGCCTGCAAGAGCGACTTCGTGTCGATACCTGCCAGGATGAAACACCCCTTGTCCAACGCCTCGGGACGCTCCGTCGACGTGCGGATACAGACCGCGGGAAACGGATGGCCCACCGACAGGAAGAACGAACTCTCCTCCGGAAGTGTCCCCGAGTCCGAAATCACCGCCGCAGCATTCATTTGCAGACAGTTGTAGTCATGAAAGCCCAGCGGTTCATGGCGGATTACCCGTCTGTCCAGTTCAAAGCCCGACTGTTCCAGGCGTTTCTTCGAACGCGGGTGGCACGAGTAGAGAATCGGCATGTCATATTTCTCGGCCAGCGCATTGATCGCGTTGAACAGGCTCAAGAAATTCTTCTCCGTGTCGATATTCTCCTCGCGGTGGGCCGACAACAGCAGGTATCTGCCCTTTTCCAGCCCCAGCCGCCGGTGGATGTCCGAAGCCCCGATCTCCTTCAGATTCGCATGCAGCACCTCCGCCATCGGGGAGCCGGTAACATAGGTCCGCTCCTTCGGAAGCCCGTTTTCGGCAAGATAGCGTCGTGCATGTTCCGAATAACACATATTCACGTCCGAAATGATGTCCACGATCCGGCGGTTGGTCTCCTCCGGAAGGCATTCGTCCTTACAGCGGTTGCCGGCCTCCATATGGAAAATCGGAATATGAAGGCGTTTTGCGGCAATGGCCGACAGACAGGAGTTCGTGTCGCCCAGAATCAGCAGCGCATCGGGATTGACAGCCTCCATTAACTTGTAGGAACAGTTGATGATATTACCGACCGTTGCCCCCAGATCGTCGCCCACGGCATTCATATATACCTCCGGGGCTTCCAAGTTCAGGTCTTTGAAGAAAATCCCGTTCAGATTATAGTCATAGTTCTGCCCCGTATGCGCCAGAACCGTATCGAAATACCGGCGGCATTTCGTGATGACCGCCGCCAGACGGATAATCTCCGGGCGTGTGCCTACGATGATCAGTAATTTGAGTTTGCCGTTATCCGCAAATTTTACGTCCGAATAGTCGAGTTTGATTGTATTCATTGGATTGCAGTTATTCTACCGGTTCGAAATAGGTATCGGGCTTTGCAGGGTCGAAACACTCATTGCACCACATGAAAGTAACCAGGTCTTCCGTATCGGAAAGGTTGACGATGTTGTGCGTATAGCCCGGGATCATCTCCACGACCCGGATCTTTTCGCCGCTTACTTCATAGTTGACCACCGGGTAGTCGTTGCCGTTCTCGTCCTTGCCCACCTTGCGCAGCTGGATAAGCCCGCGCCCGTGCACTACCACGAATTTCTCGTTCTTCGTATGGTGCCAGTGCTGCCCCTTGGTGATGCCCGGTTTGGAGACGTTCACCGAGAACTGCCCCCGGTCGGCCGTGCGGAGAATCTCCGTGAAACTCCCACGAGCGTCCGTGTTCATCTTCAAATCGTAAGCGAACCGATCCTCCGGGAGGTACGACAGATAGGTCGAATAGAGCTTCTTGGCGAAGCCGTCCGTCGTCGTGTCGGGGACCTCCAGCGTCTCGGGCATCCGCCGGAACGTATGCAGCAGATCGACGATCGCACCCAAAGTAATCCGGTGCGATGTCGGAACAACGCAGAAAGCCCCGTCGCGGTGTTCGCCCCCCGTGAGCGCTCCGATCAGTTCGTCCACCACGTCGTCGATATAGACCAGATGCAGCTCCACCGACGGGTCGTTCACCGTGATCGGAAGGTCGTTCGCGATATTGTTGCAGAACGTAGCGACTGCCGAATTGTAATTCGGACGGCACCATTTGCCGAAGAGGTTCGGAAAACGGTAAACCAATACTTTCGCGCCGGTCTCTTCGGCATAGTCGAACAGCAGTTGTTCGCCGGCACGCTTGGACTCGCCGTAGGGATTGTCCAGCGACGCCTGGATCGACGACGAGATCATCACAGGACACGTATTGCCGTGCTTTTTCAGCGTGTCGAGCAGCGTCGACGCGAACCCGAAGTTGCCCTTCATAAACTCCGCAGGGTCCTGCGGACGATTGACACCCGCAAGATTGAAAACGAAGTCCGCATTCTTGCAGTACAGGTCCAGTTCTTCCGGCGTACTGCCCAGATCGTATTCATAGAGCGTAAGATCTCCTTCGACGGCATAGTTCTTCGCCTTGCCGTCACGGATATTACGCAGTTGGGAAAGAAGGTTCTTTCCTACGAAGCCCGAGGCTCCCGTAACCAATATGTTCATTTTGTGTGGGGCGGCCATAGCAAGAGGTGCGGGCCGCAAAGAAATGAGATGTGAGGATCGCAATCCGTTTTACGCCCGGACGCAAGGCCTGTATTCTTATGCAGAGGGGTTACTCCGAACGGATGTCACGCGGCTTGGCGCGGGCGATCAGGCCCAGGTCCTCGCGGACGAAGCGGAGCCGCAGCAGTTGCTCTTTCATGCCTTCGACATCCAGACGGCGCGTATTGTGCGAGTGGTAATCCTCGATCTTCGAGACATCCTCGCTGCCCTCGGTGAAGAACTTGTCGTAGTTCAGGTCGCGCGTATCGCACGGGATACGATAGTAATTGCCCATATCGATCGCCTTGGACATCTCCTCGCGCGTGACGAGCGTTTCGTAGAGTTTCTCGCCGTGACGCGTACCGATAACCTTCACCTCCGTCCCGCCGTATTTCGGGTCTACCTTCGCGTAGGTCTGTTTCAATGCCTCGGCAAGGGTCGAAAGCGTGGCGGCAGGAGCCTTCTGAACGAAAAGGTCTCCGTTATGTCCATGCTGGAAGGCGTAGATCACAAGATCAACGGCATCGTCCAGCGTCATCATGAAGCGCGTCATGTTCGGGTCCGTGATCGTGATGGGTTTACCCTCCATCATCTGCTCCACCCACAACGGAATCACCGAGCCCCGGCTCGCCATCACGTTGCCGTAGCGCGTACAGCAGATCGTCGTCGGTGCGCCCTCGCCCAGTTCGCGGCCCTTGGCGATGGCGACCTTCTCCATCAGCGCCTTCGAGATGCCCATCGCATTGATCGGATAGGCAGCCTTGTCCGTCGAGAGAACCACGACGTTCTTCACTCCGTGTTCGATGGCCGATTCGAGTACATTGCCCGTGCCGATTACGTTCGTGCGCGTAGCCTCCATCGGGAAAAACTCGCACGACGGAACCTGTTTCAGGGCCGCCGCTGCGAAAACATAGTCGACCCCGCGCATCGCGATATCAACGGACGACTTGTCGCGTACGTTGCCGATGTAGAATTTCACTTTCGGATTCTGCAACGCATGACGCATGTCATCCTGCTTCTTCTCATCCCGGCTGAAAATGCGGATCTCCTTGATGTCGCTATCCAGAAAGCGACGCAATACTGCATTGCCAAAACTCCCCGTGCCGCCTGTGATTAACAGGACTTTGTCTTGAAATACAGACATGATAGTAATAAATTGTTTATTTCGAGATTTCCTTATCGTATTTTTCGAACTTCGAGTTTTTGGATATAAACTCGGGGACCGTCCTCTTCATGAGCCGTATCATATCGGGGATACAGACCGAACGGGAGAGGCTTTCCAGTTCCTCGGCCACCCCGCAAGCCTCCCGGTAGTCGTACTCCCGCACCTTGGCGATCCGGATACGGTCGTGCGTCGTCGGAAGCGTGTTCTCCTTGTTCGACAACACCTCCTCGTACAGTTTCTCTCCCGGACGCAAACCCGTATATTCGATCCTGATGTCTTCGTCCGGCTCGAAGCCCGCCAGCGAGATCATCCGACGGGCCAGGTGCGCGATCTTCACCGATTCGCCCATGTCGAAGACGAAGATCTGGTTCCCCGTCGACATCGTAGCTGCCTCCATAACCAGCCGGCAGGCCTCCGGGATCGTCATGAAAAAGCGCGTAATATCCGGGTGCGTAACCGTCACCGGACCGCCCTTGGCGATCTGCTCCCTGAAACGCGGAATGACGCTTCCGTTAGAACCAAGCACATTCCCGAAGCGCGTCGTAACGAAACGCGTCTTCCCCTGCGTATGTCCCTGCTCGATCGACAGACCCAGCGACTGCACATAGATTTCCGCAAGGCGTTTCGTGCAACCCATCACGTTCGTGGGGTTCACAGCCTTGTCCGTCGAGATCATCACCATCTTCTCCACGTCGTATTCGATGCACTTGTCCGCCACGTTGCGCGTCCCGGCGACATTCACCAGCACCGCCTCGCACGGGTTCTCCTCCATCAGCGGAACATGTTTATAGGCCGCGGCATGGAACACCACCTGCGGATGGTACGTCCGGAACACGAAGTCCAGCCGGGCCGGAATCCGCACGTCGCCGATAACGGGGATGAATTTCAAATTCGGATAGCGTTCTTCCAGTTCCAGGCGCAGGTTGTGCATCGGAGTCTCACCATTATCATACAGAATAAGTTCCCGGATACCGAACGTTGCCAGTTGACGACACAGTTCCGAACCGATAGACCCGGCGGCGCCCGTAACGAGGATCGTCTTGTCCTTGAAGTTGGCGACGATCTCCTCCATCGAGATCTTGATTTCGGGGCGGCCCAGCAGGTCTTCGATCTTGATCTCCCGGATCGACTGCTTCATGATCTTGCCGTCGATGACTTCGTCGATCGGAGGGGCGATCAGGATCTTCACCGATTTCTCCGTACAGTACTTGATCAGCCGTTCCTGTTCCGACTGTGCGTCGTCGTTCGTGGCGAAAAGTACGGCATCGATATCGACACGGTCCCGCAGATATTCGATGCTGCTTTCGTCCTCGAAGTAGTACACCGGACGGTCGGCGATCGTATGGTTTTTGAGTCGTTGCCCGTAGGTCAGAAACCCGATGACCCGGTAATGGGGCGAGTTCTGGAGACGCGTAACGAGCGAGACCGATTTGTCCCCCGTCCCGTAGACCAGAACCTGACGGCAGTTCGCACGGCGCGTGCGGTTGAGTTTCAGCAGGTCGTAAAGGATGATCATCCCCAGACGAAGGGCCAGCAAAAGGAAGAGCGTGACCAGCACATCCAGCATGAACCCCAGGGCGATAGCCGTCTGGGGAGGAAGCGGAGACTGCGGAAGCAGCTGCACGTAAGCGAACATCAGCACGTCCTTCAGCAGAACCGCGGCGCCGAGTTTCCACACTTCTCGAAGGGTCGTGTGACGGATGACGCTCCGGAACGTACGGAACAGAATGAACGAGATGACGCTCAGCAAGCACGAACCTGCCAGAAGATACACGCCGTACCAGACCGTGAAAACAGGATGCGGAAAAAGACCCCGGACCAAAAGGTAGGCAACAAACGTCGAAAAAACAGATACTACGGTATCGATGGCCAAAATCAACCACGACGAAAAATACCGCGACGAAAGGTATTTCTCAATCCCGAAACGGGTCATAAAAACTTGAAGCATACAGAGGTGTGAAAACGTTTGATTTTATAAAGAATGACGCAATTGGAAAGCTCTAAATATCGGACATAAAACCCCGCAAGCCGTCGATGAGGTGCATTACAGAAACCCCTGAACCTCTTTCCGATGCCAAATCTGATATTGTTTGGGCGTTATTTCTTCAGCAATGAATTCCTTGTAATCGGCCTCGTCGCATCGGAAAATATGGCTTCTGGAATACACCTTCAACGCCCGGTCCGGGATATTGGCCATCACAACGGGAAAAGGATAGGCCGTATGCGTCACTACGGCCGTCTCATTTTCTGGAAAAATCCGGCATAACAGGTAGGCAGACTGTTCGAAAGCAGCCCAATACTCCCCGGTGCCGTATAAATGGATACAATTCCGGTTTTTATGCTCTTGACGGATGATGTCGAACAGCCGCGCATCCATCAGACGCATCAGCCGTATTCCGCAAGGCTCGTTTTCCTGCCGCAGATCGTTCATATGATTTCGAATAATTTCGCGCGTTTCGCTTATCGGCGATGTCCCAGCCATTCGTCGTAGTCGTCCAGACGCCGGATAAGTTGTGCTTTGATTTTCTTGGGACGCTCCTCCGTGCGCCAGCCGTCGACGATTCCGTGTGCCTGGTCGTGATAAATACAGTTATCTGTGCATCCATAGAGCGTAACCAACAGTAATGCCCGTGACTGCTCCGCCTTGACGGCAAGCAATAGCCCCTGGATCACCCCAACCATCCGGCTGCAAGCCTCTTTATCACCGAGAATCGTATAGGCCGGCAGCAGAAGCGCGTAGAGTTTGCAGCGTGTTACGACGGAATCCATCCGCAGGTTGGCGTATTGCTGCAATGTTTCGGCGGCCAACGCCCGGTCTTCGGAAGTCGTCGCTCCGGCATGATGCCGCTGCATCGCTTCGTGCAGTGCACTGAACAGCCGGTCGTTGTTCAGACGCGTGTACACGTGCATATTGTCCGTATTGAGCGAGATGATCTCGTATTGTCCGGGCTGTACATGCAGTAACGGCACCCACAACCAGTTCTCCACACAGACCATGATGTCTTTCCGGCCGCCTCCCGGCTGGGAGATCACCGTGGCCTCTGCGTTCTTGAATTTCCCTTCGGTGATTCGCACCCGGTCACCCTTCATCAACCGTTCCGGCTCCGGGGTATAGACCGGAACTATATCCGCATAGGAGTGAGCCACCCACCGGAGGTTCTCCATCGCTTCGTCAGAGAGATAGGGATAATACTCGCACTTGCCGTCCCGAATCCGCGGCAGGAAACTGTATAACGAAAGCCCGGTCATCGTCATCATTTTGTAAATCTCATTTTCCGACGAACGGACAAAAACGTAATTATAAAGCAACGGCCGGTTGGTCTTGACCCAGACGCCCTTTTCCTCCCGGATTTCCACATAGGTAGGAGCAAAATACTCGAAGGCCGGCTCGCCGTTCCGGATACGTCGGTCGAGTTCCGCCTGCAACCCTTTCGCAGCTCCCCGGTGACGGGAAGGCAAAGCCAGCACATACCATCTTACGGCGCGGCTGTTTCGCATGCTCGCGATGCGCGCCGGAAGGGAAGAATCGGAGATGGATTTTTCAGTTGCGGCCAAAGATTCCATGATTGTTTTCGGGGTATTCTACTGACTTACAAACACTTCGCGACCATATCGGCAGAAACCCGCAGTCTGCTGATAAACAACAATTTACATATACGCACAAGAGAAATTCCTAAAAATTGCATCTCCTTGCTTTTCTGTACCGACCAGAATTGTTTTCAGCCTATTCTCACTTCCTACGCATACAAAAACACAACTCTGCTAAATACGGTTTCTGTGCAAGAAACCGCACTTTTACTACACAAAAGTATGGAATATTGTTTAAACGACCAAACTATTCCATTTAAATCTTATGCTAAAAAATCCCCCCCCCTCCGAAAAACAGCCTCTAAATTAAGTATTTATATCAATTTCAAAACATTAATATTGCCCGAATGGGCAATAATGCGCTCTTTCTGTTGCATTTCTTCTTGCAAAGAAAAAATACCTGAAATCTTGAGTTCTCAAAAATATTTTGCAGGGGATGCTGGTTTATTAGGCAGATAGACAGCACTTTGGCGGTTGCTGTTGGTTTCTTGCACAGAAACGGTTCTATTCAAAACCGAACAGTTTTACGATTGATCTCCATCTTTGCAACCATTCCACCGCTTGTTTTACCGGTTTCAGAGTCTTGATATTAAGGCCCCCTCAATTCACGTGCGTGCTATTCCAAGATGGCAATCTGATGTGAAATTGCAGTATTGATAGCTTTCACAACCTGATATAGTCATTTTCCGGCGTTCGGAATTAGAAATAAAAAATCGTTTAGGCGTACAACGGACTGCATCTGCGAAGATTTGTGTTGAGTGACGATGAACTCTTCGTTGAAGAACCTTTTGACGACAAACAGGCTGCGGTTGTGCTCCGTTCCGGCCGTGCAAAACAACTCGTCGAAGCGAATATTTGCTCTTCATTAAGCCGGCAAAAATATTTGTGGCGCCGAATGTGTTCGGTCGCAAGTCCGAGCAGTTTATTTCCTCCGATCCCGCACAACTGAAGCTGGACTTTGAAGGCGTTGAGCAATTGAAGGAAGCGCGGGAGTATGCCGCTGTTCAAGCTACCGTATGTACATTAAGTAAAGAACCGGCAGCGCGTTTAGCCAAACCTGCGAAGGCCGGTCAGCACCGAATCTTTTCGGAGCATCTGAAGCGTCGGGACGAAATCATCGAACCCGTCGAGATTCCGGCCGGCGGCAAACGCATCGGCGCGGAGGTTCCCGGGTTGCTGGAATACAAGCCCGGGGAGTTGTATATTCGTCGACTTATTCACCCCATATACGCCCTGCCGCACGGCGAAGGAGCCGTTATAGGAGAATTGCCGTCGCTGCCGCTGCACCGTCAGATCGGGAACTTCGCTCGCGCAGGGGTGCAACTCAAAGCCTCGACCGTCTCGGATTGGGTGCAAGGAGCTGCGGAATCGCTCAAACCGTTATACGGGAAACTGCAGGAAAGAGTGTTGGGATGCGATTATATTCAGGTCGACGAGAGCATCATTCCGGCTCTGGATAAGCCGGAAGCTGCGCGCAAGGGTTATCACTGGGTGGTACGCTCACCGGAGTTGAAATCGCTTTTCTTCCATTACGACAAAGGTTCCCGTGCGCAGTATGTCGTCGTAGAGCTGCTGAAGGATTTTCAGGGCGCCGTGCAGAGCGACGGCTACGGAGCCTACGACATCCGCGAGAACAAGCAGGGCGTCTTGCTGCTGGGGTGCTGGGCGCATATCCGGCGCAAGTTCGAACACACCCTGGCGGAAAACCCCGAACGAGCGGAATACGCCACGCGGGTAATCGGGCAGCTATACGCCATAGAGCGACGGGTGAAAGAGGAAGGCCTGCCGCCGGATGAAATCAAAGCCATACGTGAGAAGGATGCTTACCCGCTAATCCGGGAGTTCGAACGCTGGGTCGAAGAAACGGCAAACTCCGTAACGCCGCAATCGGCCCTGGACAAAGCCGTACGCTATGCATTGTACCCTCGTCTATCCCGCTACGTGACGGACGGCAGATACCGCATCGACAATAACCTCGCGGAAAATGCCGTGCATCCGCTGGCACTCGGACGCAAGAACTATCTCTTTTGCCGCAATCACCAGGCGGCATATCATACGGCCATCATCTACTCGCTGCTGGGAACATGCCGCTTGTGGGAGATCGATTCCATACGATGGCTGACGGACGTATTTACCCGAATTCAGGCCTGCTCCGTAAAACAACTCGAAGAGCTCTTGCCGCACAAGTGGACACCGCAGGCTTAAAAAGCCTGTTTTAGAAAATCCGGGAACCCGGAATATTAAAATCGGGGGGGGGGCGTGGCCAGAAGCGCCGGAAACAATGCGTTACCGCACAAACCGACCTTGCCCATAAAACAGGCGTCTTACGCCTGCCCCCCTCCTGCAATGAGTTGCGTCACTCATTTCTTGTCTTTCGGATACGAATGAAGGTGTTCGATCAGTTTATCGGCAGTTACAGGACCTTCATTGCGACGGGCCGATTCTACAGCAAGGGCGCTCTGCGCTGCAAGATGTTGCAGATAGCGCGCCGATTCTGTTCCTGGCAGTGCTTTGCGTGTGGTGACATAGATCAGCAACAGGTACCTCAAATCCCCGGGCAGTTCATATCCGGCCAGCGAACCGGCCGGATAGTGCAGATAATTGCGGAAGGTCTCTTCGCCAATACCGCACAGCCGACGTACAAGCTGACTATAAGCGCGAATATGGCTCCGTTTTGCATTCCCCGCTTCGTAGAACAGAGAATCGACCCACTGAACCAGAGCGGCACGGTACAGGTAGTACTTAAGCCGGCTCATAGCAAAAGAAGGGGTTAGTGCTAGCCGGACCATGAGTTCTCATACGAGGATAGATCGGACATATAATCCCGCAGTTCCGAACGCGTGGATAACCGCCGGTAACGATAAGGAAGGGGACGAGAAGCATGCCTAAAATCAAATTCCTGTAAATCTCGGCTGCTCGACTCCAAATAAATGATGCTGCAGGTAGTTTCGTCGTAAATTCCCTATAAACTGTTCCCGGAAGGCCATAATAAGAACGCTGTCGGGTGAAAGGAATAAATTGCCCGGGGACCAGGGGCGGAGGAGTGATTCGGTTTCTGCTGTTCATTTCTTTTACACTTTTTTTGATGGTATCTTAAAAAGTGCGCGAAACCGGACTGTCGTATTGATGAATCAACCGAGACCAAATCGGAACAGCATAATACAAAACAATCAGGAATCGCGCATTTTGCTACGCGTTCCCAACTGCTTGTCTGCTGTTTAGGGTATTTGGTCTTTTTGATTCGACAAACAGCGCAACCAATCCTTTATTAAATGATCAGTTGCATATTTCTATAACAAATTTAGCTGTTTTTTCTTTTATTACAAACTTTACAACCATTTATTTTATTCTAGTATGTACTTTTTCGGATATTTACGAAAGAATCAAGTCGGGCGTTGCGTGTCATGCTCTCCGGAAGCCCCGAAGACATGAAATATATCCGGCAGGCTGGACAACCGGACGCATGGTGCAGAGATTCCGGCGGCTGGTTGCAAAAGACTTTCGAAAAAGAAAATGGCGTGTCGGCCGTCCTGCACCTGAACGAAAAAACGCCCCATATTCACGCGACCGTCGTGCCCATCGTCCGGGGAGAGCGGCGGAAGGCCAAGTTAGAGCGGGCAAAGAACACCCAAAACGGAAAGAGAACCTACCGCACCAAGAAAGACCGCCCGCGCCTGTGCGCCGACGATGTGATGGCAAGGGAGAAGCTCAAAGAACTGCGACAAACGCTGACGGTCTACTGCCGCTTTGCAGGCGAAACGGGATGCCCGATGCGAGATCAAGACCATGCAGGCAAGGCACGGGAAAGAACCCACCGTCCTGAAACTGGAAGCCCGACAGATCGTGAAAGCCTTGATGCGTGTCAATGATCTGTGCCCCTATGTAAAGGGGTTGTTGAAATGGGAAAACTATTGCAAGAACGAAGGAGGGCGAGATCGTTATTTACGATGCAGTCTTACCGATATACAGGAGAACTGCATTCAATAAAATACAACCAGACGTTCAAAGCCGACGAGACAGTCCTGCAATTCAAACCCGACAAAGACGGGCTGAGCGGATTTCGGTTCACCATAAACGGAGACGACGACGTGCGGTTCAAACAGCAACGGAAGGAGTTTTACGAACGTCTGGGAATCAATATCGAACCGGGCCAAAAGCAGGGCGAAACTTCATTAACGATCCCTGTCATTCATCCTTTCGATGAAATCGGCATAGAATGCCCGTCCGATCGGCAGCGCCGTATCGGAGCCATTAAGCATAAGGCCCGTGCGGGTATAGGAGGCGACACAGCGCAAGGGCACGACAAACGATTTGTGAATGCGGACAAAGGTGTCGGGCAATAGTTCCAGCAGGTTCCGAAGGCTCATCTGCGGGAGCGCCGGACGTGCGTTGCGCAGGTGGATGCGGACATAGTTGTCCATCGCCTCGATATAGACGATCTCCGAGAGGGGAATTTTCACATTCCGGTATTCGACCTTGACCGTAATCGTCTCTTCCTCCGTGGCGGACCGCTGCGAGAGTTCCCGAAGCGCCTGCAACTGCCGGGCCTTTTCGACTGCGCGGCAGAAGCGCGGATAGGAAAAGGGCTTGTGCAGGAAATCCACGGCGTCGAGGTCGTACCCGTCCACGGCATATTGCGCATAGGCTGTCGTAAAGACCAGAAAAGTTCCTTTCGGAATTTCGCGGGCCAGCTCCACGCCGCTGATCTCGCCCATCCGAATGTCCAGAAACAACAGGTCGGGCGCGGCGCGCAGCACCTCGTGCATTCCGACGACGGGATCGGAATAGGTTTTCAATTCCATGCCGCCCATTCGTTCGCAATAACGGGTAAGGACACTCAATGCGACGGGTTCGTCGTCGATGGCGATGCAGTTCATTTCAATGCAGTTTAAGATCGAGCGTTACGCGGTATTCGTCCGCTTGTTCCCGGATTTCGAGTGTATAGCGGCCGGGATAAAGCAGGTCGAGCCGCTTGCGGCAGTTGACGATGCCGAAGCCGCTCTTCTCGGCGGACGGACGCACGACGACCGGATTGCGGGTCGTAAAATGCAGCCAATCGCCGTCGAGGGCCAAACCGATGAAAATATCGCTCCGCACATGGGACGACACGCCGTATTTAAGTGCGTTCTCCACGAACGTGATGAGGATCATCGGGGCGATCGCGGCATCGGGACGCTCATTGCGTTTCTCGACCGAAAAATGGACATGCGTGCGGTCGTTCATGCGGTTTTTCTGCAACTCGATATACTGGCGGATGTAGTCGATCTCGGCCCGGAGGGGAACCTTATCCTTTTCGGCGTTGGTGTACATGTATTTGGTCAGGTCCATGAACTGCATGAACGCCGTCTCGGCCCGTGACACGTCGGTCAGCATCAGCCCGTAGAGGGTGTTCAGCGTATTGAACAGGAAATGGGGGTTGATCTGGACTTTGTAAAGAGCCAGCTCCGCCTTCCGTCGTTCGTGCTCCGCGGCCTGCCGTTCGACGATCTGGCGGTAAAGCTCGGCAAGCGTGCCCACGGCGAAACTGAATGCCGCGACGACGACATAAAGGAACCACACGGCCCGCTGATGGAGAATCATCAGACCCGCACGGGGCGTCATTTCGGGAGCATAAGGCCGGGGCCGCATCCGGGGCATGGCCTGCTGGGGAATCTCGAAGCGGTAGCGGGAAATAAGCCACGTCACAACGAGAGTGACGGCGATAACGGCAATGGCCGCGACAATCTGCCGACGGCCGCGGAACATGCGCGGAACGGCATAATAGCGGTATGCGAAATAGACGACGTAAAGCCACCCCACGAACAATACGACGAACGGCGCGTTGCTCGCGGCCCAGCGACTGACCGGCAGCAGCCAGATCATGAAAGGCAGCAGGACGAGGCAGAAAGCCAGGTCGATCACAAGGGGCAGACGGTTGTTCGTGCGCATTTCGGTTATCGGTTCATCCGTGGACAAAGATAGCAAGATTCGGGCATTCGTGAAAATTCCCGGCAGGTCGTTCGCCCCTGTTTTCGTGCCGTTCGCCACTACATTCCGGGGTGAACGTTTTTTCTGTCTCTCTACCGGCTATCTTCGTTTCAGCAAACCGAAAAATTGTTGTAGCTATGAAAAAGATCGTGTTGGTTCTCGCGGCAATGATGTTTGCCGGAATCGTTCAGCAGGCCGAAGGCGCGGCCCGCCGCCCTCATACGGCGACCATTCGGGTCGGAGGTCCTCGGTGGCATATCGGCATGCGGTTTTTGAAGCGTCCGCACCGCTGCATCGTAATCCGTTTCAGAGACGTACCTTATTATTACGCCGCCGGAGTCTATTATCAGAAAGTCGGCAAGGAGTACGAAGTGGTCCTGCCCCAGATCGGGATGCAGGTTCCCGAACTGCCCGAGTACGGCGTGAAAACCATCGAGACTGACGACGGCATCCGTTTCGTTTACGACGGAGTGATTTACAAGGCCGTGCCGACGAAGAAAGGCGTGAAATACGAAGTCGCGGGATTCATGAAATAAGAACCGATAAAATCTAAAAACAACGTATTATGAAAAAAATCGTATTTGCAATGCTGGCCGTATTGGCCGCATGCCGGATCGCCGCGGCACAGCCCGCGCAGCAGGAAAAACGCATGACACCGCAACAGCGCACCGAGCAGCGCATCGCTCGCATGGACGCCAAATTGAAACTGACCGACGAACAGAAGGAGCAGATCCGGTTGTTCTGCGCCGAGTTCAATGCCCGAAAGTTCACGCCCGAAGAGCGCAAGAAGGCATTGGCCGAGTTGAACGAAAAGATCGCCTCGGTCCTGACGGCCGAGCAGGAGACGATTTATCGCCAGATGCAGAAAGAGGCCGCCGCACGCCGGAAAGCCGAAAAAGCGAAGGGACAATCAGAAGTCAAAAAAGACCGGAAAGACCGGACATGAGCAAACACCTATTTTTCGCAACGATGATCCTGTGTCTTTCATGCGAAACGAACGGCGGCGAACGGCAGCAGCTTCAATCGTTCATGTTGCAGGAACCGGAACTTCTGGCAAGCGGATTCCGGTTTACGGAAGGGCCTGCATGGTGCGCGGACGGCTATTTGCTGTTCAGCGATCTCAACGACAATAAGATTTATAAGTGGACCGAGCGTGACGGCGTTACGACTTTTTTAAGTCCCAGTGAAAATTCGAACGGCATCTTCTATGACGGCACGCTGTTTTGGGTATGCCGTCACATGGCCAGAGACATTGCTGTACTGAACAAAGAGGGCGAGATCGCATCGGTTGTCGGCTCGTATGACGGGCTTAAACTGAACAGCCCGAACGATATTGCCGTAAGCAAACAAGGGACCGTATACTTCACCGATCCGGATTACGGTGTCGAACCGGAGGATCGGGAACTGGATTTCGAAGGGGTGTATTATGTCGTTAAGAATAGCGATGAAGCCATCCTTGCCGATGATTCCATGACGAAGCCCAACGGCGTGGCGCTTTCGCCCGACCACTCGAAACTCTATGTTTGCGAGAGCAGTTCCAATACGATCCATGTTTTCGACCTGACCTCGGCGGGAGCGCCTGTGAACAAGCGGACGCTCTGCAAGATTTCCGGAGACGGAGAAATCGACGGCATCGCCTGCCATAAGAGCGGCTGTCTTTTCATCGCTTTCTCTGCGGGAGGTGTAGTCGTACTTTCCCCGGAAGGAGCGCAAAAAGAACGCATTACATTCTCGGCAAAGGACCGGATTCGCAATCTGTGTTTCGGGGAAGACGATGGAAACGCCCTTTTCGTAGCGGCAAGCCAGTCATTGTACAGGGTACGTTTGACCTATTAAGGCATGATTCAAAAACAAAGATAAAATATACGGAAATATGAAAACCAGCACCTTATTCTGCTTTGCGGCACTGTTTGCCCTGGCATCGTGCTCGAAGGACAATACTTTCGAACAGGAGCAAGATCCTGCCGGGAATAACCTTACCGCAGCCATCGCCGACGGACTTCACGGAAGTTGGAGTAAAGGCGACGGGATAACATTGTTTCACGACGGACAAGCGGCCAGCGTTTCCACGCTGGCATCCGGCGGCACATCGGGGCTTTCCGGCTCCGTCGAAGGCACGTTCACCGACAGCAATCCCTTGTATGGCGTGTACCCCGCAAAGAACGCGGTATCTTCCGACCGTGAAAGCGTGACTGTAACCGTTCCCGCCGCACAAACGGCGGAAGGCGACGGCTACGATGCGAAGGCTGCCGTATCGGTGGCCCGCACGGTTTCCGAATCCCTGACTTTTCAGGCCATCGGCGGCGGCATAAAACTGAACTTTCAGATGTCGGGAGTAACGAAGATCGAGTTGGAAAGCGTCGACGGTTACACCCTGTCAGGCACGGCCACGATAAAGTGGAACGAACAGGGAAAGCCCGTAGTCGCTGAAACGAAAAACGCAGCCTCCATACTGGTTTTCAACGCTGCCGATAATGCTGCCGGCTTCACTCCGGGCAAGGACTATTACATCTCTACCCTGCCCTGCGACCTCTATGGCGGTTACCGGCTTTCCATCTACAAGGACGGACTTGTCGCTCACTATTTCGGCGTGCATCAGACGGTGGAACGGGCCGATTATATAACCCCAGCCGATTTGGCGGAGAGCGAACTGGAGTTCGACGACCCGGATGCACCGCTCGTGGAAGAGGAACGTCCGGAGCTGGATGCCACCACAAGCGCCCTTTTGCGTCAGTATCAGAAAGATCCGACAGAAGAGAACAAACAGGCGTTGTTGACCCAGATGGGACTCCGCTACGACAAAGTCGTGGCTCGCAAGAAAGCCAAGCTCCGCGAACTGGAGCGGGAAGCGAAAACGCCCGACCTCGTGGAAGAGATGCAGGGCATCGTGGACGAGATGGTCGAAAACAGGGATATTCGATTGGAGCAACAGTTCCTGCGGCTTATCGACCCTCGGAACGACGACGACCCGAACGACGCATGGATGGTGCTGCGCGGCGCTTCGGCTCGGAACGCCTACATCGGTTATGCGCCCGTAACGAACGCCGAATACGCCGCATTCAAAGCGGATTTCGTTTATGATGCGGACAAAGAAAATTATCCGGTGGTGAACATCACGATTGCCGAAGCCACGGCTTACTGCGACTGGCTCACGGCCCAGGACAACGTGCACACCTATCGGCTTCCCACCGACGAAGAGTGGGTGCTGGGCGCAGGACACATGCCGAAGGATGTCGTCATGAACGCCGGACGTGTGGAATCCGGATTGACGGCGGTGGATGCTTACAGCCAGACGACCGGAGCCTGCGGAGGAATCGACTTCTGGGGCAACTGCTGGGAGTGGACCTTCTCGACGGACGCAAGCGGCTCGTATATTATCAAAGGAGGCAGTTGGGATTCCAGCCGGGATGACTGCCGCAGCGAAAAATCGGATGTCGTACGGAACGGTTCGCAGGGCTACGCCAATGTCGGTTTCCGGGTGGTAAGAACGGATTCTATATAATTCTTAAAACAATATTCAACCATGAAAAAGTTGTTTTTAGCAATGGCGCTCGCCATTGTGACGGGCACCGTAGTGTCCGCACAGGGAAATAGCAAAGAAAATACGATCGTGGTTCCGGCTGTCCAGACAGACAAAGACGGCGGATATGACGGCAGTTCCGCAACAAATTGCGGAATAAAGTTCAACATCCGGCTCTCGGGCGTAACGAAGGTGGAGCTGGAGAGCGTCGACGGCAATCCGCTGGCAGGTACGGCGCGTATGGACGAGGACGCCGATACGGTGGAAACGATAGAACACGCAAGTTCCGTTGTCACGTTCAGAGCCGCCGACGAGTCGGGCTTCACGCCCGGCAAGGATTACTACATCTCCACCCTGCCTTGCGACCTCTACGGAGGCTACCGGCTTTCCATCTACCGCAACGGCCTTGTGGCTCACTATTTCGGCGTGCATCAGACCGTGGAGCCGGGAACGTTTATAAGTCCCGACGACTTGGTGGAGAGCGAATTGGAGTTCGACAAACCCGGTGCTCCGCTTGTCGAAGAGGGACGGCCCAAGATGGATTCCAAAACACACAACCTCTTCATTCAGTACCGGAGGAATCCGACAGAGGCTAACCGACAGGCGTTATTGGATCGGATGGGTATCCGCTACGACAAGGTGGTGGCGAGAAAGAAGAACAAGCTTCGTGAACTGGAGCGCGAGGCGAAAACATACAGCATCGTGGAACACATGCAGGGTATCGTGAACGAGATGGTACAGAACCGTGACATCAGAATACAACAGCAATTCCTGCGGTTCATCGACCCGCGGTGGGACGAGGACCCGAACGACGGCTGGATGGTGCTGCGCGGTGCATCGGCTCCGAATGCCTACATCGGCTATGCGCCTGTCACCAATGCCGAATATGCCATGTTCAAGTCCGGATTTACCTACGATAAAGGGAAGGAGAACTATCCGGTCGTGAATATCACGATCGACGATGCCGCAGCCTATTGCGACTGGCTTACGGAGCAGGACCGAAAGCATGTCTACCGCCTGCCGAGCGAAGAGGAGTGGATTCTCGGGGCCGGACACATGCCCAAGGATGTCGCCATGAACGCCAATCATGTGGAAGCCGGACTGACGGCGGTGGAAGCTTACAGTCAATCGACAGGTGCCTGTGGAGGTATTGACTTTTGGGGCAACTGCTGGGAGTGGACCTCTTCTACCGATGCGAACGGACGGTATATCGTCAAAGGAGGCGCTTGGGATTCCAAACGCGACGATTGCCGCTCGGAGAAATCGGATGATGTGAGAATCGGGACACAGGGCTACGCCAATATCGGTTTCCGGGTGGTCAGGACCGATTTCTGACACCCCGTTCATCCCAAAAAGTGCAGTTCTTTTTAGTATGAGCTGCACTTTATACTTAAATAAAGTTAATATAAGCACCCCGATTCGTCAAGAGAAATGTAAAATGGGCATTACAGCAAAGGATGCAGGCAGAGCGGGCAGCGTGTAAAATCGAAATCTATGTTGATTTATATTAATTTTACCGCATATTTGCGCTAACGAGTTCTTTTTTACGATACAGACTGCTGCAATGCAACGTAGAAGATCGGTTAACAGATCGTTAACCGCCACAAACAAAAAATCCTCACAACTCGCTAATTGGCTTATCGTAAGGATTTAATCGTCTGTTTTGGAGCGGAAAACGGAAACCGAACCTTGGGTTTCTTTCCGTTATGTATCAATATGTTACGGCGTTCTTTGGTTTTTCAGGTCACCGATAAGCAGTTCACCTTTTGCGCCTTGCTGCATTTCTATGCACCAATACAAAGATACACAATCTTTTAGACAAAAACAAATTTTTTATTCTATCTATTTTGGCGGAGTATTTTATCGTACCCGTCGAAATCCATCAGGTCGAACGATTCCACCCGCTCCCCCGCTTCCCGCCGGGCGGCTATGATCTCCAACAGTTGCCCGAATTGCCGGAACCGCCTTATCGCGTCGACCCCCGACGGGGTTGCCCGGCCTCCCGCCCACATATCATGCCTTACGGCATAAGCGTATGCGAACACCTTGAGCGAAAGATGATCGTGGCGCGGCGTTTCCCGCAGGCGGAATATCAGGTCCGTATCGTCCGGGGTCGTCAGGTAATGATACCACCCCGGCGGCGGCTCGGACCGCCATTTGCGCACGAGGACCGTCGGCAGGTGTTCCGCCCGGATCACGAAATTATTGCGCCGCAGGTAGGCGACGCTCTGCCGAATCTCCTGACAGGGATCGTAATAAGGGCCTCCGTATATTCGGTACTGCTTCCGGTCGGCCGGATAATGCAGGCTCGCATAGCCGGGATGGAGCAGTTCGTATTGCACGGGCAGCGGCACGGCCATATCCGTCAGCAGTTCGCGCAGCAGTCCGACCATCTGCACCCCGGCATGGTGTTCTTGGAAAACGAGCAGGTCGCAACGCTCGATAAACAGCCGTAACAGCTCCGGAGGCGAAAAACGCTCCGCGCACCGCTCCATCACCTCCCGACGATCCGCCGCGTCGATTATCGGGTTGCATTCGGCGGCTTTGCCGTGCAAAACGTTTTGCTGATATTCCCGCCATTGTCGGGCCGTCAGCACAACGGCGACCTCCAGCCCGGAGTGCTTCGCCCGTTGTTCCAAAAGGCAGGCTGCAACCGACCGCTCGGCTTTGCCTGTCAGGGCGATCAGCACCCGGACGCGCGACATGGATTTCAGATAGTATGCGGCGAGTTGTTCGAAATACTGCGCCGTGCGGAAACCGCGGCCGCAGCCGTACAAGATGCCGAGGGTAAAGGCTGGTTCCATAGTTTGTGGTTGTCGGATTAAAAAGCGGAGGCGGGGCCGAAACAATCAAGTGACGCAACTTCACAGATTGAAGAATTCGTTTCGGTCGCCCGCATCCGCAAAATAAAAAGGACGGCCGGGCACGGGATTACTTGCGTGTTACTACCAGATTTCAGGGCCATGTCCGCCGTCCTTGTGAAATCCCCGGCAGACACGGCAATGCCTGCCGACCAAGGGCCGACGGATGCCGAAAACGCCTCTTTCCGATTGATTTGCCGTGACATAATACCGGGGGTGAGTTGTGTGAGTGCGCCCCGGAGGAAAATAAAAAAGGGGCGCATTTGCAGCCCCTAACAGCAGGTCATAGGAAACCCGAAATCGGCAGCTGTCCTGCGCCCTTGTCTGCCCCGCCCATAAAGGGCAGGACACAACAAGGACTGACAACTATTATACCTGATTCAAACCCTCCCGAAAGAGGTTTCCACGTTTGCTTAACGGTATAAAGAGTTGTTTACCCTTTATATGTTATGTCCGTCGGCTATGCCGAATCGAGATAATTCCTTGAAGTTTGCATAGTAGTTGCTTGCCAGTTTGTTCCCGGACGGCTTCTGCCGCCCCTATACAACGAAACTGCTTCAAGGAATCGTGAAACAAATATACGAACAATTTCGAATCTAATACCAACGGGCCGTGTGTTTTTGGAAAAATCTTGCTAATTTTGTGGGTATGAAGAACTCCATCGACTTTCTGCCCGAACGCAAACAGCGGGATTTACGCGAATTGGCCGCACTGATCCGCGACGAGGTGAAAGATGTCGTTATGATTATCCTATACGGGAGTTATGCGGCGAATACCTATGTCGAACGCGACGAACGGCGCGACTACGGCGTGCGAACGATCTACATGAGCGACTACGATCTGCTGGTCGTTACCAAGCGCCGGCTGGGAGAACGGGAAAGTACGGTAGAGGCCCGCGTAAGGGAGCGTTTCGCCGCCGGGAAGAACGACGGAAACCTGCCCCGCCCCCAGATTATCAACGAAAGCATCTCCAAGCTGAACGACGCCCTGACGATGGGCCGTTATTTCTACGTCGAGATCGTTGCAAAGGGAATCATGCTCTACGATTCGGGCGAATGTCAGTTAGCCACGCCCGGAAAGTTGGATTATGCAGAGATTAAGAAAATGGCAGAGGAATATTATGATGATAAAATTCTCCACGCAAAAAGGCATTATCAGCATTTTCAATTAGACTATACGCATCCGGATTATCTCTTTTGTTCCTTTGATCTTCACCAAGTTGTTGAAAATCTGTTAAAGGCCATTCCGTTAGTGTATACCTTATACGGCTATAAAGAACACGATCTTGAATTTCTGATCGGGAAATGCAAGCCCTATACATTGGAACTGGCAAAAGTATTTCCGTGCGATACGGACGAAGAAAAACGCCTGTTCGACCTGCTGCGCCGCGCCTATCTCGAAGCCCGCTACAACAAAAAGAACTTCATCGTCACCAAAGCCGACATCGACGCCCTTGTCCCCAAGATCGAACTACTCCGCGACATCGTGGAAAAGGTCTGCAAAGAGCGGATCGCCGAATATTGCAGTTATGCAGGATCGTCCCATCGGTAGAAATCATTTTTTATGAATAGAATTATACTTATAGGTAATGGTTTTGACTTGGCGCATGGCTTGAAGACTGGCTATAAGGATTTTATCGATTCGTATTGGAGTAATATCTTATCGGTTAGAGATAGCTATTTAGAACGTTTAGAATCTTTTGACGCGAGCATATTAAAGCCTTATGAAGATGATTTTATACGTTTTCAGATAGAAGAAACAAACAGTCCAGCAGCCAATAAGCCTGATATGTCTTTTAAATCCCCAAGTTCGTACAGTAAATTATGTCCATCCATCAATGAATTAAACAATAATAAGAACCCTCAATTTTCTGTTGGATTAAAATTTAAGAATAAATTTTTTGAGGATATATCAATTCAATGCTCACTTACAAATTGGGTAGATATTGAGAATGAGTATTATGAAGCATTGAAAAAATTACTCATTATGGATGATGCTAAAGAAAGGAGTAATAGTGTCAAAAAGCTAAACGAAGAATTTTGTGCTGTTAAAAAACTTTTAGAAAAATATCTTACGGAGGTATCCAAATCCGTAATCGAGGCAAAAGAGTCGATTATTGATGTGTTTAAGTCGAAAATAAGTCTTGATAATATAGCGGTTACTAAAAGAGACTTGTTTCGAGAGTCGGTTGTAGAATCTGCTCTATCTCATCAACCTGTTTCTACACACCCACAAACATATTATCCACATATGCTTGAAACAGTAAAGGAAATCGAGAGAAAAAAAATCAGGCAGTCAATGGGCACGGACTTTATGCCTGACAAGATATTATTACTAAATTTCAACTATACCAATACAGCCGAAAGATTATATACCAAAGAAGGGTACTATGAAATCATCAATATCCACGGAGAACTGAACAATAAAAATAATCCCATAATTTTTGGATATGGCGATGAGTTGGATGATGACTATAAGACAATCGAAAAATTGCAGGACAATGATTTTTTAGAGAATATCAAGTCGATCAACTATCATAAGACAAGAAACTATCGACGATTATTAGATTTCATACACTCTGGGCTATATCAAGTGTTTGTAATGGGGCATTCCTGCGGCAATTCCGACCGGACTTTGCTAAACACACTTTTCGAACATGATAATTGCGTGTCTGTTAAGGTCTTTTATCACCAAATAGAAGCCGGTAAAGATGATTACAGCAATATAATACGGAATATCTCCCGTAACTTCAACGACAAAGCAAGAATGCGTGATACGGTAGTAAATTGGGAGGATTGTTCGCCATTGGTTCCTCTTACCGAAAAATTAGTTATGGCATAAGGAGCTTACTATAAGAAACATACAATCCATTCCGGCTAAAATGAGGAGTTCGTAGTATTAACGAACTCCTCGCCCTCTTTTCTTCGACGGTACTGTAATCACCTGCGGCCTCGGTTTCTGTTGCTGTTCCGGTTTCACCTGCGATTTCGGTTCGGGTTTCATCTCTTGCGGCTGTCGCACGGATAATACGCACTCGGTCAGCATGTCTTTCTGTCCGGGCTTTGATTCCACCCCGAACCGGGATCGGTAAAGCGTTCCGTCCTGCCTGCGGAACGCCTTAATCAACCCCCGTTCGGAATACAACTGTTTCTGTTCCTGCACCGTCAGCCGACAGCCTTTGATTGCCGTAACCAATTCACGTGTAAAGGCTTCATCCCTGCGGCGCAGGGCGATAAGGGTGTATTGCACCCCTCCTGCATTGTCGAACCAGTATTCGCGCAGCATATTTGCATCGCTGCGGCGAATGATTATCCGCAGCATCCGGTTCTCCTGCAACTGCCGCCATTGCTCCTGCGTAAATCGCGTACCGCCGATTTCGACCTGCTGCGGCGCGGAGGGTTGCGGTTCGGCTGAAGCCGGTTGTGTCTGCCGTGACTGTTGCAGGCGGGGTGTTTCTTCCCGTTTGACCTGCGGCGGTTGCGGCCTTTCTGCTTTCTGCGGCTTCGGCGTTGTGTTGCGTTCCTGCTCCCGCCGTCTTTGCCGCATGTATTTGATCTCCTCGTCGGCTGCTTCCCGTGCTAACGTCTCGACCCGTTCGCGGATCGTCTTCGACAATCCGGCATAGCTGAATTTGCGGTCTACCTGCGAGCCTTTGAATGTCAGTCCGTCTTTGGTAAAGGTTACGCCCTGAACCGCTTTCTTCGGGTCGTTGCCCCGGTGGATGAACTGCACGCCGATTCCCTGCCGTTTCAGTTTGGCCGACAGGTCGGCGATCCGGTCGCATTTGGGCAGGATGCGGGTTATGGCGTCGAACACCTCCTGCCGCACCTTATCCGCTCCGTGAAGCCGTTCAGTCTTTATGTCTTGCATGCCGTTGGAGAATGTCAGTCCGTACTGGCGTTTAAGCTGTTTGCAGACTTTGACGTTCCGGCGGCGTTCGTTCTTATCCGCCACAAGCGTTCGGTCGTATTTCACCCGGTTGTAGATAATATGCAGGTGGGGATGTTCCGTGTCGTTGTGCCGGGCGACGATATACTGCGTATCGGCAATGCCCATGTGCTCCATGTAAGCCGCCGCCAGTTCCCGCATCCGCTCGTCGGTTAGCTTCGGTGTATCGTCCTTATGAAACGACAGCGAGATATGCCCCACGACTTTTGCAATCTCCCGGCGGGCCTTGCGCTGGAAGTTGAAGTCGTCGATTATTGTCCGGATGCTTTCGGTATCTACCCCGTCGCTGTCCAACAGACGGGCTTTCTCTTTCTTGAGGACATACTCGACGGCTCCGCCGAAGGATTTGCCCGTTACGATCTTTCCTATCATTGTGTGAGTGAGTTCAGACTATGGTTGATTTCTAACGCTGCTTGGTTTCAGTCTTGCGTTTTAATCGGTCTATGGTTAGTTTGTAAAACCGGATGATCCGAAGCAGCTCCGCTTCCCGCGTTGCGGCTCCTGCCGCATTCTGGGCTTTGGCAAGCTGGTTCAGGTTGTTCTTTTCGCGGGTCAGTTCGGCAATCAGGCGCAGTTCTTCGGGACTGGCCGGGGCAATGACTTTTCCGGTAAGCACCATTTGCCGGGCATACCCGGATAAAGTCAGCTTGCCTTCTGTTGCGCGTTGTTGCAGGTTTTCCATTTGAGTGGCTGTCACACGGAAACGGACGGTCTTGGACTGCTTTGTGTCGTCGGTTTTAGACGGTCTGCCGCCCTTGCTCTTTCGGTTCTCGGCCATGTGCGAACCCGTGTTAGTTCAGCGCATGGCCGTACGTCCGACCGTTGCCGGATGACCGAGTAAAACGAGTGGAACTGGCGCGGTCGTAAACCTGCGTCGCAGACGCCCCGAATCCCAAGCCCGCGGCGACCGCAGGGAGTGGCGGGCGGTTCGGAATGCGCCCCGTGCCGGGAGCAGTTCGAATGGGATAGCCTCGCAGAGCAAGGTTGTTTGAAGTGGTCGCAAAAAATGCCAACGGCAGATTTTTGTGGCACGAAAACACAACCTTGCTTCTTCTGTTTTTCGGGAGCGGTCGATGCCGGGGCTAAAGCCCCGAACACGGCACGCAGGGTCTGCCCCTCAAACCGCGCCGCCATAGGTCGGCGATGGTAAGGGGCAACACGCGCGGGACGTGCCGCATCGACGCTCACGCAAAGGCGCAGGCGAATAGATCGGGAAAGTCAGTACCCGGAAAGACTGGAGATTGGAAAGCTACAAACAGAGCAGGCGGCTCTTCACGACGGACGCGAAGGAGCCGGGACCGAATAGGTGGGACTTGTTGTCATTTTCATTGTGGATATTCAGGTTTGCAGCAAATATAATACACAATTTATCAATCTGTTATGACTATGATATTCTTGCGTTCTATTACGCAAAATTACTTTGGATTGCAAACAAATCAGTCGGATATCTAATTTTAACGCCGATTTTTCAAAATCACTGCTTATTTAACCCGATTTTTGGGGCCAATTAGGGCGAATGAGGGCGAACGAGGGTGCAATCAGGACAAAACAGCGGGTTGCCCCTTATCTTGTCGTCAAGTTTGCGGGAATACCAAGGGAAGACGGCCTAGGACGGTTTGGGGCGGACGCGCCTCTGAAAACTTTTGATTCGGTATTACCATGCAAGCGAAATAATATTGTTAAACCCCAAAAATACTAAACTATGGGAATGATTTTAATGGATGAGCGCGTATGAAGAGCGCTCACGGAACGGCTGAAAGCATTGGCCGCTCAATCACAACGAACAGGAAAGCTGTACAATCCGCCGTCGCCTGACGGCTGACTGGACGGGCCGGAAGTCTGTCAGTTATTACGGATTTCCAAGCGCACACTGCAAAGTTACCGCGACAGGCGGGTGTTACCTTATTCGAATGTCGGCGGTAAGTTCTTCTATCGGGAACCTGACGTGATAGGATTCCTACGGGCGCGGGCAATCAGAAAGGACGTGTAGCATGGAATCGGACTATTTAACGATGGAGAGCGAGGGAGTCCGGGAATTGCTCGCTCTGATCGACCAGACCGATGAAACTTTGAAACTGGCCGATAAGAATTATCGTCCTTTGGTCAGCTTGGAAAACCATTTGACGGGCAGCGAGGTTTGCGGCCTGCTGCATATCTCGCTCCGGACGCTTCAAACTTTACGCGACAGACGGCAGATACCATTTGTCACAATAAGTGATCGTAATATTCTCTATCCCGAAACGGGAATCCGAGAAATGCTGATGCAGAATTACAGACCCGTTCAAGACCCGTTTTAAGTCGGTGTCGGTATAAATGAAAAGGCGGGGCGCACGGGATTCGGAATGATCCCTCTGCGCCCCGCCTTTTGTTGTATGCTATCATGCCGGATCGGCGAAGATATTGCCGATCTTCTGCATTTCCCGCCCGATAAGCTGTTCGGAGAACTTGGCGTAATGGCGGGTCATGTTCGTACTGCTGTGTCCCAGAATCTTTGCCAGTACGTCAATCGGCATCCCGTATTCGACGGCAAGGCAGGCGAACGTATGCCGGGCACAATGCGTCGTCAGCGTTTTGTCGATATTGCAGACCACCGCGATCTCTTTCAGATAAGCGTTCATCTTCGTATTGCTCGGTATCGGCAGCATCCTATCCCGCTCCTGACACGTCTTGTCCGTTTCGTATTTACGCAACAGTGAGATCGTATAAGGCAGTAGCGGAATACGGCTCATAATGGACGTTTTCTCTCTTGGTTTGTGAATCCACAACGTTCCACTGGCATCCGCGCCGATATGCTCCGGGCGCAGGTGGTCGGCATCCGTAAAGGCCAGTCCCGTCAGACAACAGAACGCGAACACGTCCCGAATCCGGTTCAAACGCTCGTTCGGCATCTCTTTGCGGATAAGCGTTTCCAGCTCGCCTTTCGTTAGGTGATCTTTATCCTTGTTGTGTTCGGGCTTTAGCTTGTAGTACTGAAACGGATTCTTTTCGATCCACTCGTTGCGGATAGCATACAGCATAAAGTTCTTCAAACAGCACAACAGATTGACCGCACCGTTGGTCTTGCAGTTATGGGCTGTCTGGATAAAGGTGTTCAGTCCGTCGAGGTACTCGTAATTAACCATATCCAGCGGAATATCTTCCTTTTTGTATTGCGCCTGCATATACTCTTTCAGGTAGCGAAGCAGGCGGTGATACTTGTTCGCCGTGAGTTGGGTGATCCGTGTTCCGACCTCTTTCTGCCGTTTGTCACAATATTTCCCAAACTCGGCAAGGAACAGACGCGCATTGCCCGCGGGGTTTTCAAGCCGGTGTTTGATAGCAAAGCACGTCGGCTCTTTGCCCTCCTTGATTAACTGGTCATAGGCCGCGAGGACATTGGCCCGGTAGCTGGCGACGATGCTGTTGATCTGTTGGTCTATCTCGTCCTTATAGAGTGACCGTTCAAGCCGTTGATTCCATCGCTCCGGTTCGATTTGGCATCGCGTGTAAATCTCCGTAGCCGTGCCGCAGGTCTTGATGCGCACATAGATCGGGGCCTTGCCCTTTTTCGTTACTTTGGTTTTCTTGCAAAAGAAAACCACGCTGAAAGTTCGCCGAGCCGAGGGCATAGCCGAACTTGTTCGAGCTATGCCGAGGCGAGAATGAACTTCAACTTTGTTGAAAGTCTTTCTTTCCATACTGCTGTAAATAGTTTGTTAGTAATACGTTTACAGCATAGAATTGTTGCGGGGCAAAAAGCTGATAATTAATGCAATAACTTACATTAGTGACCTATTTTGGGTCCGAGCGAAACAGGTCACCGATAAGGTCGTAAAAACCTGCATTCCGTTGCTTTTTTCGGCTTCGACCTAAAAACGAAAAAACCTTACATATCATTGATACATAAGGTTTTCTGCTTCAATCTGCGCCTTTTTTCAAAGGTCTCCAGAGCGGAAAACGGGATTCGAACCCGCGACCCTCAGCTTGGGAAGCTGATGCTCTACCGACTGAGCTATTTCCGCGTTACGGAGTACAAAGTTACTCCGTTTTTTTTATTTGTCAAGTTTTCGGCGGCTGAAAAATGCGCCTACCCCACGATTTTTTTCAGCGACGCGAGGTTTTCGGGGTTTTTCAGGTTGCGTCCCTCGGCCGAATAGAGGTAGTCGAGCCGGTTCCGGAAATGCTCCTCGACCTTCCCGCGCACGACCTTCATCGTGCTGTTCACCAATCCGTTCTGCTCCGTGAAAGCCTCGTCGACAATGGCCAGTCCCGCAGGCAGCCACCGTTCCGGAAACTCCCCGGCATAGGTTCCGCCGGCACGGTAACGGTCGACCTCGGCGCCGAGAATCTCCGCTGCGACGGCCGTGCGCTCCGCTTCGGGCGTCCTGCGGGCCTCCAGTTCGCGGCGCAGCGCCTCGCGGTTGGGAACCACGATCGCCCCCGTGAACGGGCTTTGGTTGTTGTGCACGATGATCTGGTCGATGTAGGGCGACTTGTCCACGATCGCCTCCTCCATTCCCTCGGGACTGTATTTTTCGCCGTCCGAAGCGATCAGCAGACTCTTGAAACGTCCCAGCACATAAAGGAAGTCGTCCTCCGAGACGTAACCCATGTCGCCCGTGTGGAGCCATCCGTCGCGCACGGTGTCGGCCGTGGCTTCGGGATTCTTCCAGTAGCCTGCCATGACGTTCTCGCCGCGGACGACGATTTCGCCTTTCTGCCCGCGGGGAACCTCGCGGCCCTCCTCGTCGAGGATCTTCAGGTCCAGCGGAATGAGTATCTTGCCCGACGATCCGAACCGGTGCCAGTGATGTTTGGGCGAGTTGGTCGAAATCACGGGCGTCGCCTCCGAAAGTCCGTATCCCTGGAACATCGGGATCCCGATGGCGTAGAAGAACCGCTGCAACTCCGCGTCGAGCAGCGCGCCGCCCCCGACGAAGAATTCGAGGTGGCCTCCGAACGCCTGCCGCACCTTGCGGAACAGCAGCGCGTCGAAAATCCCGACGACGGGAGCCAGCACGATGCGCCATCCGCTGCCCCTGCCGTACCCGTCTCGGTTGTAGACGTATGCCGTGCGGAGCGCGAGGTTGAAAAGCCCCTCGGTGAATTTCCCTTTGGCCCGGATGGAGCTTTCGATGCTTTTCCGGAAGTTCTTGGCCAGTGCCGGGACCGACAGCAGGAAGTGCGGCTGCACTTCGCGGATGTTCTGCGGGATGTTCTTGAGCGTCTCCAACGGCGTCGCTCCGACCTGCACCGTGGCCACCGAGGCTCCGCAGGCGATCATGATGTAGAAACCCACGACGTGTGCGAAACAGTGGTCCAGCGGCAGGATGATCAGCGTGCGGAAATGCGGCGGAATATCGACCCGCGACAACGCCTGCTCGACGTTGGCCGTGTAGTTGCGGTGTGTCAGGATCACGCCTTTGGGGTCCGACGTCGTGCCCGAGGTGTAGGTGATCGTGGCGTAATCGTCATTCCGGATCGCCTGTCCGATCTTCATGAACTCCTCCCTGTTCTTGGCGAGGTATTCGCGGCCCAGCCGCTTGAGCGTTCCGTAGGCCGTCTCTCCGGCTTCCAGCGGAATGTGCCCGAGGACGATCACCTGCTCCAGCTGCGGCAGCCCGGCGCGGATGCGGCGGATCTTCGGCAGTTGGTATTTCGACACGAAAACGGCCTTGACCTCGGCGTGCCGCATGCGGAACACGAGGTCGTTCGACTCTTCGAGTTTCACCGACAGGGGCACGCTGACCGCCCCGGCGTAGAACAGTCCCAGTTCGGAAATGATCCACGCGTTGCTGCCCTCGGCCAGTATCGCCACCTTGTCTCCGGGGCGGATGCCGAGCGCGGCGAGTCCGGCTCCGGCTTCGAGCGCCTGCTCGCGGGTCTCGGCATAGGTCGTAGGCTCGAATTTGTGATGGCGTTTTTCGAGCAGGAAGGTCTTGGCCCCGTATTTCCGCACGGAGGCCTCGAAGAGGTCGATGATGGTCTTTTTCATGGCTCTAATCCATTTTCAGCACGGCGAGGAATGCCGACTGGGGTACTTCGACGTTACCGATCTGGCGCATGCGTTTCTTGCCCTTCTTCTGTTTTTCGAGCAGCTTTCGCTTACGCGAAATATCGCCGCCGTAGCACTTCGCCGTCACGTCCTTGCGCACGGCCTTGACCGTTTCGCGGGCGATGATCTTGGCGCCGACGGCGGCCTGTATGGCGATGTCGAACTGCTGGCGGGGGATCAGCTCCTTGAGCTTTTCGCACATCTTGCGTCCGAAATCGTAGGCGTGGTCCGTGTAGGTGAGCGACGAGAG
>CDYX01043563.1_pt1 | contig 65680 bp, 61 predicted proteins | sample 554871 | NCBI WGS metagenome assembly CDYX01 (sample SAMEA3182061, study PRJEB8094) | gut metagenome | biome: human; feature: gut; material: Stool; isolation source: human stools | place: Canada | collected 2013-01-14 | reverse complement strand
CGCATCGTAGCACCCGCGATAGACCACACGGACTATAGAGAGGCTTATCCAGTACTTATCGGTATAGTCGGTAGAAGATGATCCGTTCAGATTACCTACTGGAACTATGTCCATATACTTGCCATGCGCCACACCTGTTATCCATTGGTCACTGGATGTTTTGCCCTGCACCCAGCGCACCGTGCCGTCCGGCATCCAGATGCGCCATTTGCCCACGTTGCCGCTGTCATTCGGCAAATCCACGCCGTCCATCATGTCATACTTGTTGCCGTATATGTCCTCGTAGCCCAGGCAGCAGATATTGTTCACCTGCACCACGGTCGCCTGCCCGTATTCGTCCCGGCTCTTGTACCAGGCATACTGGTGCACCAGGCCGTCTACCAGCGAATTCGTGATTTTATTATTGATTACATACGCTTCATCATAGCCGATGGTGTCTGTCATCCCGTGTTCGGCCGTTCCACCCGTTATTCTATTGTAATTATTCTGTCCGGCACCGCACTGTTCCTGCATGTCCCTACGCCCGTACCGTGCATAGCTCAGATTCGCAATGCGGCTGTGCATCAGCGCATCTATCTGCTGCATACCCCGCTGCTGGCTGTAATAGTGAAAGTCTGTCCACGTCATACTGCCGGATGTGGTGTTTCCTGTAATGCAAGCACGCAGCTTGCTTCCCACCACCGAGCTGCCCACTACAGCACACAGATGTTCCTCATTGGCCACCCAATCCGGTTCCATGTCCTCTATCTTGTCGCTGTTGCTCAGCACCACGCAGTCAAACTCTGCCGTGTTCAGAATGGAGAAATGCAGGGCGGTCGCACGTTCCGGAACGTCTGCTATCAAATACATGCCGGCCTCAAATTTCAAGCCGATGGTCGGCACCACGATGCTCTTCAGAATGTTTCCCTCCGCATCCACAAACACACTGCCGATAAGCCCCGTGCCGGGAACACTCGGGAAGCGGACACGTCTGTAGCCGGACACGTCCACCTTACATACCGAATAGGCCTTGTCCGTAGTATAGGATTCTTTCAGCGTGGGCTTGCCGCTCATAAGTTTGCGTTCACCCAGCCAGCCGCCCTGCGTTTCCTTGATGGCATCCAGCGTCAGTACTGTTGCCTCCGGAACAGGGGGCATCTCGTCCTCCGGGTAGCTGCTGTAGCAGGCATACTTCTTGTTGTTCAAATAATCGTTGATGCCCTTGCTCCAGTAGAACGGCTCATACATCATCCAGTCTCCCTCACTGCCGTCCAGCTTCGCCATCGTGCAGTCGTTCATATCCTCCGCATCGGCATAGAAGTTCGAGCTTTCGTCATGCAGGGGGAAATAGGTCATCTCCCCGTCCGGGTTGTTCACTTCCACCTGCTGCCCGGCTATCTCCACTTTCCGGCTCGTGGGCATCTTGGTCACTTTGGCCAATACGCGGTGGCGCTTAGACAGGATGGCATTCACATGCCCGCTCATTTTGTACGTATTGCCGAATTTATACCCCGTCTTGTTGTCCAGGTTTGAAACATTGGCATCGTCGGCCACACTGTCGTCAAACTCAATCATCGTATAGGGCGGCTGCTTGATGGTCAGTTCCGGATAACGGGCGGCATACTTCTCCAGTTCCTCGTCAGCCAGATACTTCGTCAGGGTCAGCTTTCCGCGCAGGCCCGAGTGGCGGTCATCCACGGCACCCGTCTGCGTATACGTTCCGTAGTCGAAATACTTCTTCAGCAGGGTTCCGTCGTCTTCCCGGTCTATCTCCAGCACAAAGCGTTCCAGCTTGCCGCTGCCGTCCTGCTTCGCCTGGTGCAGGCGTTCCAGCAGGACGAACCCGTCGATGCCGGGGCAGTTGGTATAGCGGTAGCCGCGTACGTTGTTGATACCTTCCAGCACCAGGCCGCTGTCCTGCAGCTTGGTCAGATATTCCAGAAACAGTTCCTCAATCGTGTCCGGCAGGCATAACTGCACAACGGGTGCACCGGTGGCCAGTTTCACTCGGGTCAGTCCCGTACCTCTTACGTCCAGTTTCTTCAGTCTCCCCTGCCAGCTCAGGTCCAAGGTGGCCACGTTTCCGTTGTCCCCGTTCCGGGCCAGCAGGTTATTCCGCATATTCACTTCTTCCAGCAGCAGCATCCCGTTGGTCGAAGCCATGAACGAGCCGTTCCGGTAACCGCTGGCTTTCTCCACGCTCATGTCCAGTTTGACCAACGAGGTCAGCAGACCGAAGTTGAAGCCGATGGCGAACGCATCTTCATGCCACACCAGTTCCTTGATTTTGCCCGCACCCACTATCTTCAGCGGGTCGTTCTCACCGAAGGCACGGGTCAGCTGCAGGGAGTGGAGCACGTCTGCATCCACCACGCCGCTGTCAGCCTGTACGCCGTTGCTGGTAGATAACTGCACACGGTACGGGATGGTCAGCCGGTACTGCATCGGTTTCAGCTTATAAGCCTTGTCCAGCGATGCCGTACTCTGGTAGAACTGGGCACCCAGCGTAGATACATAGCCGTACTCCACCTGCTTCAAGTCGTACCGGCGCTGGATAAAGTAGTTCCGGTGCGCTTTCAACGAACCCTTCAGGCCGTAGATTTGTGGATAGGTCTGTTTCGCGCCGTCCGCACCCACCGGCATTTCGTTCAGGAACGGGTAGATGTATTTGAAGATGCCGGACTTATTATAGAGGCGTGAGCACCACTTCTTCATCTGTTCGGTATCGAAATGGTCAATGGCTTTCTGGATACTGAAGGCGCTCATGAAGCTGGTACCGCCGTTCACGCCCTTGGTCATCACTTCCTCCAGCAGATTGCCCATGTTGCCCAGTATCAGGTTCCACAGCCAGCTGTTGTGTCCCTGCATCACGTAGGCACCGTCGCGCTTCGTCTGCCGGTTGTCGTCATACTTCCCGGTCAGGAACGACTTGTTGTCCGAACCCAGCTGGCAGTCCCCGTCGTAATAGGTTATCCACCACATCACACCGTCCCACGTCCGCACCAGCATGTTTTTTGCCAGCTGGTCCACGCCCAGGTTGAACTGCACATACAGGTAGTAGGCAGCCAGGTTGGGCAGGTTGAAATACTTCCCGGCTTCCTTCCTGAAGGTCGGGCTCACCCATTTCGCAGTCGGGAACCTGTTGCCGTCATCCTCATAGTCCACCCCGTCAAACGTGTGCGACTCCCTGTTATAGGTCAGATTCTTGCCGGCAGGCGTTTCCTTCACGCATCTGTACAGGAAGCCCATCATGCGGTCCAGGGCCTTGTACATCTTGTCATATTTGTCACCGGTGCCCAAGTGTTCCTTGATGTTCGGTTCTTCTTCGGCATCGCCACCGCCGTCGTTCCAGAACACGTCTTTCGGGTGGTTGAACTCGAAACCGCCGTCAAAGTTGAAATCCATGAAGTCCGTATGGTCGGGCTCCGTGGACGGCAGCCATCGGAACAGGCACAGGTCATTCGAGTTGTTCAGCGTCTCGATGCAGATGGGCAGGTATTCCTTCGGCCGGTCGCCGTTCGCCTGCAGGTAGTTCAGGGTGTCACCGGTTCCCCATTGCTCGCCGCCGATAGTCTTGTCCTGACCGAATATCGGGTAGCTGTCGCTCTTCTCGTTGTTCATGTTATACTGGCCGTAATAGGTCAGATCCTCATCCACGCTCTTGGCCACAAACAGGTCACAGGGCAAGCCGTCAATGGCCGAGCGTATATCTTCCTTGCACGTATCTGCATGGTCGGCGGCATACTGTTGGGCAGGGGTCAGGATTCCCATTTCCTTCATGCCGTCATGAATGAACTTCGCACCGCCCGTGTTGGTCGTCATGGAGGAGTCGGAAAAGTCACATTTCGCACAGGCAAGTTTCGCGCCCACCGAGTTGCCCCGCAACCGGAACAGGTTCTTCTTGCCCTCCGTAGCTGTCGGGTTGCTCTGCTGCCCGTTGCCGTCTATCTCGCCGTAGGTCATCCGTGCCGTGTAACCGCTGGCTGTCTTCTGGAAGTAGAAGCGCAGGTTCTTGCGGGCATAGTTCACCGAACTGGTACCCTGAATACGCAGATATATGTCACGGGCTATCCAGTCCAGCGCCCGGTTCTCGCCGTTGTAGAATCTCACTTCCCGGCACAGTTTGTTGGCCTTCTTGTTGTTCAGCTGGGCCAGCGCATCCATCACATTCAGCGTGTCGCTCTCGCTCGGCACTTCACTTCCCACGCTGCCCGTGCCTATCAGTACCAGGATCGAGTTCCGGCGTTTCTTCATCAGTCCCATCAGTTTCTCCATGCTCACCGTGTCCCCCTCGTTCAGCACGCGGTTGTCCTCATCCAGCGAGCGCACGCCCGGTTCCCCGTCGGCATCTTCCAGGTGGTTGCGGTCCACGATGTAGTTGTTCAGCACCTCGTCCGAGGTCAGCGCCTTGTTGTAGATGCGCACGATCTTCACGTTCAGGTCCGCACCCGTTGACTTGAACTCCAGCTGGCTCTGGATGTTGAAGTTCACCTTGTCCAGCCACTTCGAGGCGGCACTTTCCTCACCGTTCACATAGAAGCCGATCAGCGTGCGCTGTTCGTTCGTTTGCACGTTCGGGTAGAACACATAGGTAATGCGGATGTTCGTGCCCGGCTGGAACTTCGTACCCACCGAGTCCTCATAGCGCAGCACCTGTCCGGCATCCATCGCCTCGGTCACCACACCGGTCAGGAACTTGGCCTCTTCCGGGGTCACAATCAGCCCGTACCGGTTGCCGTTGTCCAGCTGCCCCAGGCAGGTGATCAGCTCGGCATTCGTGTCCGTCACGTTGGCCGTACTGTATTCTATCTCCAGCGTCATGCCCACGTCACGGATGGCAAATCCCTCGGGTTTGTCCGCCTCGTTGAAGGGACGATAACCGCCGTCGGCGGTCAGGGTCATGCCAGCACCGCCGGCCAGCAGCAGGCGGTCCTTGTGCCAGCCGCTACCTGCCCCGTATTCGTTCACGCTCCACAGCACGTCCCGGAACTCCATCCGCTTGTCACCGCTCACCCAGCTTGCCGGGTTGTTTTCCGTGTTGCTGCGTCCGAAGGCATCAAACGTACACACGGCATCCGGTGCCAGCGTAGCTTCAATGTCGGGGTGCGATGTCGTGTTCACCTTCACCTCAAGCACGGCATCACCGCACGACACGCGGTAGTCCAGCGGTTCCACATTTACGTTCGTCCGCCCGTAACTGCCGGTCTCGCCGCGCTGCAGCAGGTCTTCCTTCACCACGCTGCCCTGATTCGTTACTTTCACGCGGGCCGTGTACGCATCGCGGTCATAGCCGGCATACGAAAAGCTCCATGCCGTAAATTGCTCTGCCTCCAGCACCGGGCGTTTCCAGTCGCGCTGGAATCCCGCAGCCCGGTGGCTGAACATCATGCCGGCATAGGCCGTCACACCGCCGCCTGCCTTCAGTAGCGTAATGTAATGCACCTGGCTCACCACACCGGAGTTCTCATGCTGTGCGTAGGCTTCCACCACGTTCGTACCTTCCTGCATCTGCGTCAGGGGGATGGTCACGTTCTTCTGCTGCACCCCGCTGCCGGCCGAAAGACCGAGGGTAAAAGCCTGGCTGCCGTTCACACGGTAGTAGATGTTCTTCTCGCCGCTCGTACCCTTGGCCGTAAAGGGGATGTTCACGTCGTTCCGGTATCCGCCGTCGGCCAGCCCGTTGCCCACCGAGTAGGTCGTCTCCAGCGTCATGGCCACCATGGTCACCTTGGCCGTGGCTGTCTTCATCAGCGTGCCGCCCTGGTAGGTAGCCTGCGCCTCCACCTGCACGGTATAGGCGGTGGCATCCTTCAGGTAGGGCGATGCGTCAAAGGTGTAGCTCTGTCCGGCTGTCACACCCACAAATTCCGCATCCTGGAACTCACTGATCACGGTCGAACCGCGTTTCACAATCACGCGGGCTTTCAGGTCGCTGTAGCCGTCCACCGTACCGCCACCGGCAGTACCCACGCCCACGGAGTATTTCACCACAAAGCCGCTTCCCAGTGCCAGGTACTGCTGGGAGGGAAGTCCCGCGCCGCCGCTGTCTGTCAGGTCGATGTTCACCACCACCTTGTCGTCATCCGTGTACTTGGAAAAGCGCACTTCCTTCGAGCTCTCGCCGCCCTGGTTATCCTTCTGCTTGACGGTCATCACATACTGGGTGCCGTCCTCACTGTCCTGCACATCCACGTCCGTCACCGTACCCACCATTGCATCAAACACCGTTCCGGATGTAGGGGGCTTCGTCTCGCCGCTCACCAGTTCCTCGGTTGGGGTACGGTTTGACAGCTCTTTCTTCAGAAACGCTTCGACATCGTCCCCGGCATAGGCATGATAGGTGCCGTCCGGCTGTTTCTGGTTCCACGGTGTTTCAAGATTCATCGGATGTTCAGTCGCGTTGATGATTCCGCTTATTTTCCTTTTTGCCATAATACTGTCCTTTTATAATAATCATTCATTTATCAGTTTTACTGCTACCGTTCCATGCGTCCGACCCGTTCCATGGCTCGTCGCCTTTCCAGTATCCAAGTCCGAAACAGCTGCTGATTGCGGACCATACCAGCCTTGCCCCGGCATAGACAGCCGACAGGGCACGTTTTCCCACATACGCAGCCGTTATTTCCTTACCGCCTATGGTTATCATCGTCACTCCTCCTCATAAATCAGATACAGCGTATTCGCATCCTTGTCTTGCAGTGCCTCGTAAGCTTCCCCGCTCATCACCTCATGCCGGTAGGCCAGCAGTCTCAGGCGGCCTTCTGTTCCGGTATATATGGCATCACCCAGCAGGTAAAGCTTGTCCGGCAGGATGGCTGTCCGGTCCGCATTCATGAACATGCCGGCAGGGGGTACTCCCGCCACGTCCCAGTCCCCGTACAGGGTGGAGTCCATGTGGTAGGCAAATTTCCCGGCACTGGCCACATACACCACGTTGCCGCCCGGCTTGGTACTCTTGTCAGGTAAGACATTGCCTGTTTCCATCCATGAGGAAAAGCGTGCGGTAGCTCCGCCGACGGCTGCTGCCGTAGTCTGTTCCACCTTGGCAGCGGCATTTTCTGCCTTGGCTGCCGCTTCGTTGGCCTTGGTTGCGGCTTCCGTGGCGGCCTGGGTCTTTTCCTCCAGCCCGGCTACGGCTCCTTCCGCTTTCTTGGCGGCAGCCTCGGCTCGGGCGGCGGCATCGCTCGCAGGCTTACCTATCAGTTCCAGGGGGACGTTCACCATTTTCCCGTCCTTCTCACCGGGCAGTGATTTCACACCGTTCAGTGAGGTGACGGTTTCCAGGTCCTCCACACCGGTAGAGGACTGGAGCACACGGTCCAGTACTTCCTGAACCAGTTCTTCTTGCGTCATTTCTGCCATAAGCCTATTCGTCTATCAGTTTTACGATTTGTGAATAACATCCTGGAGTAAGTCCGGTTATAGACTCTTTTATAAGTATAGCATCCTCAGCACTGATAGATAAATCCCCTTTTGCCTGTATGAGACGCATGCACAATTCATAAGAATGTATTTTACGGATGCTATCTTTATTAGAATCACCGGATAATCGAGCACCTTCCCCATTAAAAAGGCATTGAGCTATAATATCTGTCATCAACTGGACCTTTCCACCGACTATGAGGTCATTCCCCCTATAATCCTTAAACGTCTTATTAAAATTCACCTTCATAACTATTCATTTTTATGACACGTTAATGATAATTCCATTCTGTACTTCTACTGTTTTTCCTTTGAATCGCCCAGACCAGCCATTTTGAGGAAGCATTTTATCAGCTTGTACCACACCTCCACTCACCAGAATGTTTCCGGAATGCACCAACACATCGCCATCGAAATATCCTGCTGAAAATGTAAATTTGTCAGGGTAAGTAGGCTTATCACGGCAACTTCCATAAATACCGGCTCCACCAAATGGAGCGATACCCATGATTGCATTGCTAAAATTGTTTGCCTTGGCATATATGCAGGTATCTCCGGTCCAATAGCCGTCATACCCCAATCGAATTTCAGCATCCCCGTTGCTCCAAAGCATGCAATTCCTTTCAACTGTAAATGTTCCTACCTTTCCTCCGTCTTCAACAAATATTTTTCCATATACAGATGCATTCCGGCATTCCATGCTGCCGTCTTCCAGTATCTTGAAGTTGCCGTTGGCCGTTACCAGTCCCTCCAACTGTATATGGTCGGCTGTCAGCTTGATTTTGCTCACAGGGTTACCATGTTCGTCCGTATCTTCCACACTGACTCCGATAAGGGCCACCTTGCCGCTGGCATCCTGTGCATACAACCCGGCTCCCTCCGGCTTCACCACCAATCCGGTCTCTTTCAGTGCTTCACCGTCCTTGTCAAACACCGCCGCCGAAATCTTCACCAGCCGGTCGCTCTGCTCAAACAGCGTCCGGTACTTATAGGCCAGTGCGTCCGCTTTGTTGGTAGAGAATACCAGCAGCGAAATGTAAATCACACCCGAAAACGACAGCTTGAAATCGCCCGTTCCGTTCCATAGGCCGTCCAGTGTAAACATCTTCTCACCGCCCGCGGGCAAGTCTTCTTCGTGTCCGAACAGGTTGAAATTTTCAAACCCGGTCTTGTCAGCACCCACAAATTCTATCTTCAACCGTCCGGCCTTGATGACCCGGTAACTGAACGACAGATACACCACGCCGGGAACCCGTTCGCCCTGGCTGTTCGTCTGCCGGTACTCCGGTACCAGCCGGAAGTCTTTCAGACGTTGCAAGATGTAACTGTTCCGGATATAGGCATAAGGCACCTTGCCGTCGGTCCGTATCTCGGCATGTCCGTCCGGTTTCGTGCTGTAGGGACCGCCGTTCGCCCAAATCCAGCGTCCGCCCAGAGTAAACAGCGTAGCCTTGCTGCCCGTCTTCCATTTGTCCATGCCGTCGGCAAAACTGCTGTTGTCCAGATAGCTCTGGTCTTCGCGTATTTCCTTGCGCAAGCTTTCCACGGCCGAATGGATTTTTCCCTCGGTTATCTCAAACCGCGTCAGAATGTCCTCGCCGGTCATCAGCACAAACGTACCCTTCAGCCACACGTTGTCGGCATACAGGCCGTTTCCCTTCGGCTGTTTGTCTGCCGGGAAAGCACTGCTTTTGATGCCGTCCAACTTACCCAGCCGGCAACGAAGGCAGCCGTTGAAGTTCTTGGCCTTCACACCGTCCAGAATGTCGATACGGGGCTGTCCGTCCTCCGTGGCCGCAATGGAGATAAGGTTCTGCCGGAGCGGGTTTTCCGTGTTGCCCATCAGCACGCACTCATCGCCTGCCTCCGGCTTCACCTCGCCAAACTCGCTAACCGGCACCAGCACACCGCCGGCTATCACCGAGGCCACTTCAACCCAGTATGCTTTCAGCTTTGCCCCGCCTGTAACCGCACAGCGCATCAGGTCATGAGCCACAAAGCCCGATTCCTGCTCAAACAGGATGCGGTAGTTGTCGCCCTGCTTTACCACGTCCTTGATCTTGCCGTTGGCTGCCGACACCACCAGCTGGCCGCACACGCTGCGCACCTGCTCTATCAGCAGTTCCAGTGCCACCAGACTTTGCCGGGCAGTCACTTTGTCCACCGTCAGGTTCGTCAGTCCGGTCAGCTGGTCAATCCACAGCTGCCAGCCCTCACCGGTCAGCCCGTCCACAAACTCCGTGCTGCGCAGCAGTTCGCGGATCACGGCAGTCAGGTACTCGGCATTGCCCTCACCGTCCACGCTGCCGCAGGGCTTGCCCCCGGCAGCCTCGCCAAAGCTCACACCCTTCAGAAATCGGATGGGCTCCTTGGCTGTGTCCGGATGGTTCTTGCTCAGGAACTCTTTTTGGCTGCGCCGGGCGGAAAACAGGTTGTTGTCCGTGGGCAGCGTCTTGTCCCAGCTTCGTATGATGTCCGGAAGGGCAACACCTTCCGTCTTTGATTTCGTATAGCTTTTCAGCGCACCGATGCTGTCCGTCACCTTGTCGAACTTGCCCACCTGCAGCGCATCGCTTATCTCGATGTCCATCTGCCCGGGTTCGTTTACCTTGCGGCTGATTTTGGTGATACGGCTCTGCCGGTAGCCTTTTTCCGGGAAATACTTCCGGCTCTCCAGCTTCACCCGTCTGCCCACAAACAGGTCGATGCCGTGCTCCTCCATGTACACCGGGTCCGTCGGGGCTTTGTAGGCGGCAATGTCCAGCCAGTGGTCCTTGTTATAGTCATCGACGGCTTTCCGGAACTCCTCCTCTGCCAGCCGGTAATATTTGTCCGGCATCCGGATGTTCCAAAGGACATAGGTGTCCCCGGCCTTCGGGACGAGCTTGCCGCCCGGAAGCTGCGTGTCGTCGCCATAAGGCCAGATCGTGATGATCTCGAACTCACGGGTGGCGCTGTCAAAGTTCACCTCGAAATAATGGTCGTCCCCCTCCCCCAGCCCGGAAAGGTCGCCGCTCCGGAAGGAGACGCGTTTCGTCTCACCGGCCAGCTCGTAATCGTTAGGATCGAAATCCAGCCCTCCGTCCTTGAAGTAATAGACGGTAAAGGTCTTCCCTTCCTCGTCCTTTACCTCCTCACTGCGCACACTGCTTACCGTGCCCACCCGCCGGGGATAGATACCGCTGAAGGCGGCCTGCTCGTAATGGTCATAGATACCGTACTCGTCCACGCCCACCTCCACGTACTTCTTTTTTCCGGGGAGCATCAGACGGGGACTGCCGTATTTCTCCGCGTCGATGTTCCGGCTGCTCCCGATCGGGAAAAGGCGCGTATAGAACTTCGCCGTATTGCTCGTATCCCGCTCCAGGGAGGTCAGCCCCTTGCCGTATCCCAGCGTGATCTCCTCGCCGTGCTCGCAACGGCACACGTTCACCGTCTGCCCCTCGACCCACCATTCGGCCTTGCCTCCCACCTTGCCGGCGATCTCCTTCAGAGCCTGGTCGCAGTACATGCCCTCATAGTCGATCACGATAAGATCGGTACCGTCCACCTGCCCCACCTTCCAGTCGGTAATGTTACCCATGCCGTCATTGATGGCCTTCACTACCATCGCCACATGGTCACGGGGCGTGGCCGTCAATGTAAACAGGGGATTGGTGTCGCCGTCAGTTGTCTCCAGCACAAGAAAACGCCTGATCAGGCTCTCGATACCGTACAGCTTCAGGTTATACTCCCATTCACCCTCGCTCACCTGCTTCGGCGTGTAGCGTTCCGTCAGCCAGTACCGTTCGCCCAGATAGTCCGTGTAGTCGTTCACGTCCAGGGGCACGAAGGCATAATAGCTGAACGACAGGGAAAGCACATTCTCTCCCTGTAATTCCTTGCTTTGCGTCGAGCTGTCGTTCACAGCCACGTCCGCACGCTTGGTCCCGGCTTTGTCATATATCGTTAGAAGCATATTCTAATAGTGTTTGAATGGTTATATAATCGGTTTCGGTTCCCGGAACTTTACCTTGAACTTTCCGGCATGCACGCCTTCCGTCCACAGATAGGTCAGCGGGGTGAATTTCGTGCAGTCGGCATACTTCACCCGCAGCTGCAGGTCCAGCTGGGGAAAACGGATCTCCAGCCAGCCGTCCTTCCCCTGCTTCAGGAAATTCACAAAGGCAAAGTACTTCTTCATCCAGCCGGCCTGTGTCTTGTTGTACAGGGCGAAATGAAGTGTCACATCCCGCGCCTCGTTCTTGGGGTTAAGAACTGCAGAGTATTTCTCCCCGTCCTCTTCCCGTATGTCCACGACAGTATCCTTCTTGGCCTTGCTCGGGGTCAGGATGGCCGTCAGGTTCTCCATGCCGCCGCGCCGCTCTTCCACCAAAAACACGCCGTATTCCGTCCAGATGTCCGTGCCGTTCACCAGCACCAGTCCGCTCAGTATATTGCCCATATCACTTCACTTTTAGTCCGTCACGTATCATTTTCTTTATCACTTCCTTCAGTTCGCCCAGATGTCCGGCGCTCACACCGGTGTTCTCGGCTATCCGGGCCAGGTGCCCTTCGGCCGTGTCCATCTTCTCCACCACGCTTTCCAGCCGGTCGTCCATGCTGCTCCAGTGCTGCAGCCCGCTGGTGAACATGCCCTCCAGCTTCGTCCCCTGGTCTTGTGTCATGGCCGTAAAGCCCCCGGCTTTCGCACGCTGGCTGGTGCCGCCGGCTTCGGTCTTGTCGTAGCCCGTGGCGGCAGCCAGGTTGTCACGCAGCGCAAGGGCTTCATCCATATACTGCATGTACTCTTCCATCAGCGCGTTCCGTTCCGCCTCGGTCAGTTCGTTGTCCTCCATGGCCTTGCCGAACTTCTCCCACCAGCCTTTCAGTTTTTCGCTGTACATCTCACCGATCTTGTTGCTCAGCATGGCACGCATGAAATATTCCGAAATATCCTCCGCCGCATCCTTGGCACCGTACTTCATGTTCATCAGGTTGTCGATGAAGCTGCTGTACATACCGTCGAACGAAATGCCCGTCAGCCCTTCATACAGCTGATCGGTCAGTTCCTCCAGCTTGCCGGCCTGGTCTATGTAGTCATCCAGTTTCTCGGTCAGTCGCCCGCCATAGCCTCCCTTACCGGTATTCTGGATTTGCGTCCACATATCCACGTTGCTGCGCAGTGCCTTCATTTCCTCCGGGCTCAGGCTCCACAGGTTCCCGTCCCACTGGCGGCCGATCTGTCCGCTCAGTTTGTCTATCTGTGCCTGGTTGAAACCACCCCAGTAGTAGTTCCAGCTGTGGTGACTTCCGCTGTAGCGTGCCTGTTCCTTCGCTATTTGAAGATAGTTTGCATTCGTTTCTTTCTGATATTTGTAAGCATCCCGGTAAGCTTCCACCGATTTTGTCCCCTTGCTTGCCTTGATGGTATCGGTCAGGTCCTCGATGGAAGTCTGCAGTTTCTCGTTCCGGTCCGTAAGACGGTCTATAGCCGCCTGTACCTCCTTGGCGTTTCCACCGATGCCGAACAGTTTTTTGAAACCTCCGAAAGACACCGTATTCAGCAATCCCCCGATACCTTTCACAAGGGAACCGCCTATCTGTTTGAACAGGTCCCCGCTGAGGATATTGTCAAGTATCCCGGTTATCGCATTGAAAATAGTATCTATCAATGATGAGATAACCGGACCAATACCGTCTTTCAGCAAATCCAGTATGGAGAGGATGGCCGATATAATCTGCCCGATAACTCCTGCACTTGACAGGGTCTCGGACATCCGGCTGATGGCATCACCGACCTTTCCTCCGATATTCAGTTTTGACAGCCCGGTAAGCATATTCTGTATTCCTTCAAATGATCCCTGCAAGGTTCCACTTGCAAAACCGTGCAATCCGTCGGATACCATGTTCAATCCGTCAACCGTGTCCTGCGAGGCACTTTTCACCTCCCCGGCAAGCGCCTTCATTTCAGAGGTGGCGTTCAGGTATTCTTCGTCAGCTGAAGCACTGGACGACTGAGCCATTTGAAGAGCGATTTTGGTACGTTCTATTTCTGTCTGATTACCGCTTTCAAGAGCCTTGTTGTAATCGGTCTGCGCCGCTTTCAACCGGGCGAATGCCGCTTCCTGCTGCAGTTCTGCATTTTGCACGCGTGTGACGGCATCCCCCAAAGCGTGCATCTGCGTTTGCAGCCGGGAAAAATCCAATGTACCGTTGCCACCGGGGAGCATGCTTTGAATGCGTTCAATGGCATCGTAAACGACCTGCTGGTCTGCGGCTCCTGATTTTTTGAACTCATCTGTCTTGACATACTGTTTAAGCTCGCCAAGCAGGTTCTTCATCTGTTCTGCAAGCAGGCCGGTCAAATCCCCGAACGCTGCTCCCCAGTCTATCTTCTGGGTCAGGGCTTCCATGTCCACTTTGTGCACAGCCGCATCACGCTGCTTCTCCAAAGTCAGCCTTTCGCCCTGGGACTCAGCCTTGCGGATTTTCTCGGCATATTCTTCAGCGATGGCCAGTTTCTGCTGCTGGAAGGTCCCGTATTCCTTCAGATAGTCACGCATGGCTTCCGCCTCTTCCCTGTACACGTCCGCCTCCGCTTTTTCCCTTGACTCAGTGTTTGAGGCACGGGCTTTTTCAAGTGCATCCTGTTGCTCCCGGGTAAGTCCGTTATCTCCGGTGGATATGCCGGCTTCCTTGTTCTCACGCTTCCAGTCGGTTTCCTGCCGGTTGATCTCTTCTTTTCTCGCGTTATAGTCATATTTGATTTGTTCCAGTTTCTTTTCGGTACCGGCTTGCATGCGGTCTATCTCTTCCTTCCGGTTCTCGGCCTGCAGGGCGGCAAGTTCCTTCGCCAGTCTGCGCTCTGTGGCAAGCCGTTGTTTGGCTTCCGCTTCCGGATTCTTTCCGGGCTGCTTGGGGTCGATATGCCCGCCAATGCCTGATTCCTGTTCCAGTTTCAAGCGCTCCTTGGTTAAATTCTCCGCTGCTAATATATATCCGTTATACTCTGCTTTAAGCCGGTCTATTTCTTCCTTTTTTTTCCAACGACCGTTATTATTCTGTTTATATGATTGATCCGAAGAAAAGAAACGGTCAACCTTTCCTCCATATCCCCACCAAGTATCAAATTCACTCTCGTCCTTAGCCTCTGCCTCTGCTATTTTTTCATCAACCTCTGACGCTTTTTTTACTAAATTCTGTACTTTCGCTTGTAGGAAGAGGGATTGCACATAATCCTCACTCTTTTGTATTATGGTATCATACCATTCGGAAAGTGTTTTATAATACCCGAAAGATTCCCCGTACTTGCGGTTCAGTTCCTCCACCTTGGCCTTTTCCTGTTCCTTGCTTCCGGTGAAGTTCTTTATTTCATTGATAACCGATTTCAGTTCGAAGCGGGTACGCACCATCTGGGCACGGCCGTCCTTCTCTATCTCGGTCATTTCCTTCAGTGATATGTTGAATTCATCCACGCCTTTTTTGGCACTGAACAGATTTTTTGTCCAATCCCAGATTTCATCACCGTACATCACCAGTAGCATGATGCCGGTGGTCATGGCCGTCTGCCAGGAAAAAAGAGAGGACAGAACCTGCTTCCATACCGGTGTACCTTTTTTGCCGGACTTCTGCAGCTCATCGTATTCTTTCCGGGCACGTGCCAGTTCGTCCGTAAAAACCGGCAGGTTGTTCGATATGGCCAGAAAGAACATCTGCGGTCCCATTGCCAAAGAGGGCATTTCACGCGCCATCTGCTGGATGCTGTTGTGAAGCCCGTTGAACTGCCGCTGTGCATTGGGCACATCTGCAGGGGTGACCTGCACGGATTCTGATTCCTCCTGCAGTAACTTCAACTTCCCGCGCAATTCCTCAAGCTGCTTTTCCAGCGCATGGATCTGCGCAATATTGGCACTTTGGTCCAGATTGGGGGCAGCTGTCTCACCTGCAAGGCGTAACCTCTCCAGTTCAGCCTCCAACAGCCTTACAGTATTACGCAGTTCCAGTGCCTCACGCTCGGCTTTGTTCATGCCGGGCGTGAGGTTATCCTTCATCAAAAATTCAACTTCTACAGGTTTGCTCATTCCAGTTTGCTTTGAAAAAATCCTACTATATCGTTCGCTTCATCCTCGGCACTGCGCTCCGGGTGGCTGTCACACTTACCGCTGCCCCTCTTCTGCCGTATATACCGCGGCGCGTCGCTCAGCATCAGTATCAGTGTCTGCCAGTTCACACCGTCCAGAATGTAGTCCACACTCCAGCCCGTTGCGCTCGCCACCTGCCACACGAAGCCGAAAGGGCTATGGGAACCTTCATACCGGGTTCTTAACTCACCTTCCTTGCCTGGCTCAGTCTCGGCTTCATCGGGTTCGCCCGCGCAGCCGAACTGATAATACGCATAAAATCCTTCGTGCCCATCAGCCGCTCAAACGTCCGGAACAGCGCCATCAGATACTTCCACTCCACAAAGTTCCGAAGCACCCATGCCGTCACACCGATACCTACATGTCGCGACACATAGCCCCGGCATACCGTATAGGCCAGCAGACGGCTCACAGCCTTACCATGTTCCGCCACAAAGGCCAGTTCCTCGGCCTTGTCCTTCGGCTGCCAGCCGGGTTCAACACCCATCTTCAGGTATTCCCTCGCCAGCAGAATCTGCCCGCGCAGCCGCGGGCGCTTCATCGTCACACGCACCTCCAGCGGGCGTTTCAGCCACGGGAGCTTCCACCTTTTAAGAGGAACGGACACGCCGCTGTCCAGCAGCGCGTCCGCACACTCCATTTCTATCAGTTGTTCCAATCGTTTGTCCATTTCCGCTCAATTTTAGCCTGCTGCATCGGCAATCTTATACGGGGCACCGCCTTCCGTAGGCTTGTTGATCTTCAGCTGGCATTCCACTTTCGACACTTCCGTCAGCGTCAGTTTTCCGCCCAGGTTGGCCAAAATCACGCCGTTCGGTATCGTCATCGTCTGGCCGCTCACAAACTTGATTTCCCACTTGCCCGAAAGCTGAATCAAATTCTCCGGAGCCTCCCAAGAAGTGGGCGTTTCTTCATTCGGGCTTAGCTTGCCGCCAAGCACCGCCTTCAGGTTCTTGTAGTCCAGCTGAATCAGGTTAAACGTGGGGCTGATCGTACCGTTCTTCTGCAGCAGCGTCAGCACCGGGGCATCCGGCACCTGTTCCGCCTCAATGTCCACGCTCTCCGGCTTCTGGCCGCCCCAGTCCCAGCTGCCTTTCTCAATGTAGCCTATCAGTTCATCGCCAAATTTCACGCTGGCAATGCCATAAATAAAATTCTTGTTCATTGTCTCTTTACTTTGAGGGTTAATAACACACCGGCCAATAAGCCGGCCAATACACCTGTGATAAACGTCCGCATCCGGTTCGGAGGGCGTTTTTCTTCCGTTTGAACGTCATTCGAAGTTTCGTTCTTGGTCTCGCTTCGGATGCGTGTCAGCTCTTCTTCATACCACAGCACAAGCTGTTGCAGGCTGTCACACGAGGCTTCGGCCACAAGGTTACCGCTATCGTCAGTCCCTACAGTCAGGTTGGCCTGTCCGCTCTTCCCGCGATACACCGCACCTTCAGGAAGTTTACGGAGGCTGTCCGCCGCTATCGTCAGTTTCACCGCACTCGCCGGTATCCCCGCCATCACCAGTCCCGCCCGTCGGCTTCCGCTCGCGCTGTCGGCGCTTGCCGTTTCCGTCCGGACTTCCCGGTTCATGCTCTTTCGGGGACTCACGCAACCTGTCAAGCACAGGGCAATCGTCACGATGAGGACAGTTCCCGGCTGTATCAATGGCTTTTCTAAGACGGGCCATCTCGCGCGTATTGCGAGCCAGTTCTTTCTTTGTTTCACAAAATTCATCTTTTAGAGGTTTTACAATATTTTCCATCAAAATGCGGGTGGCATGTTCGGCATTATCTATGCGCATAGCCTCTGCACCGGCCTCGGCCTTCATCGCTTCCGCTTTCGCTTTTCTCACAGTAGCCCGCAAGGAGCCAATGGTCGCCACTGTACCAACCAGGCCGCCGCCAAGGATAATGTTCATAAATTCGCTCAAGTCCATACCACCCGGTTTTATTATTGATTAATACCTATTTCTTTCAACCATTCCTGCACATCGAAACTCGGACAGGCTTTCGCTGCCAGTTCGTTGTGCCCTACAATGCGTACATCAGGAAATTTCCGGTGAAAATCCTTCACATACTTCTCCAGCGCCTTCCTCTGACAGCCAGTGCGGGTATCTTTCGGGGTCTTACCGTCTTTTTCCACGCCTCCGGCATACACGATGTGACGGCTTACACTGTTATATCCCTTGGCTCCGTTGGTCACTTCCCAAGGGTCCACCTGTGCATCCTCATTGTTTTCTACCAGGCGTTCCACGCCTCCGTTCAGGTGGAACAGGTCGGTATAGCCAACCTGCTTCCATCCTCTTCCTCCCTGGGCAACTGGAGAAGTATGCCATTTGCGGATGTCCGCCGATGATACCTCACGCCCCTCCGGGGTTGCCGTACAGTGAATTACCAAATATTTCAACTTTGCCATATCTTTTATGCTTGATAGCCGCTCATCATTACCACTCCGGCATCCTCTTTCTTGGGCATACAAATGAAGTAATGACGGAAGTTAATCAGGTTACGCTGGTTCAACGGGTCGTTCTTTGACTCGGAATAATACATCTTGGTAGAGCCTGTTGCCTTGAAAACCCGCTGTTTATAGAAAGCAAACGAACACGGGAATTCACCGGCTTCTGCCGAAGCACCCACCGCTTTCTTTACTCCAGCGGTAGTATAAAGCGGAGTATTGCAGTATTCGTAGATTTCAAAGCCATATAGGTTGCCTACCTTGCCGCTGTTGCGGTCAATGTTGTACTGTTCACGGAATGCCTGACTGGTCAGCAACAAGTCATTTACATGATCGGGGCAAAGCACCAGTCTACGACCGTCGGCTGGAACGTGCAAATTATCCATGGCACGCTTCATTTCCACAAGGTCATTCACGGTAAGACGCAGGCGGTTGGTCGTAGGATCTTTCTCCCCGGTGGTCTTAAGCACCGGAGTAGTGGCCGTATTCTGACTTGCACAGAGCGCATGGGCAGCCTTGGTAAACTTCGCATCATTGATACTGTTGGCATGTCCCTCTTTCACGCGAGCGGTCTTGTCATAACTGATGGCATAAAGTTCATCGTCTGTAATCGGCGTGGCCTTGGTCTGGAATTTGTCCAGTTTGATGGCAATATCTTTGTCCTCCAATGCCTGTACATCAATCGGATAGGTTTTGTTGTTAATCAAAACATCCGGATCTACACCAACCTCTACCAGGTGAATCACATCGTTGTTCACGATACTGCTTTGGTCGGGGATTCCCGCCAGCCAGGTTCCTTCCAGACCGGCACGGAGCACCTTAACAAGTTCACCTGTCCAAATTTCCCTATATACTTTTTCATTGAGTACAGAAGCACTCTGTGGAGCCATGCCCATAAAGGCTGCCACCACATTCATTCCTACCGCTCCGGTTACTGGAGAGAATCCCAGCACGGAAGCACAAACGACACCTGTCAGCGTATTAAACAGAAGCGCCGTCAAAAGCATTACAATTTTTCCCATCATCTTCTTTTTTAAAGGTTTTCAATTTCACAGTCTATACCGTATTCGGCCTTGTACAGACGCATATACTCCTGGGGATTTTGCTCACGCATTTCCAGCAACGCATCACTCGGTACATCGCTGAGTTTGGCGTAGGTAGTCGGAAGCGCCTGCTGCTTGCCGCCCTGATAGCTCAGCACAGTCGACAGCTTCACCTGGGGCTGCATGGCATCAAGCACATTCTTCAGTTCATCGGCACCGACCTTCTTGCCAAGTTCGATGAACTGTGCCTTCTTGTCTTCTCCCAAACGCTTTTCCACCACTGCCTTTTCCACAAGACCGGTGATACGGGCCAAAGTCAGCTTCCCGTTTTCTTGCTTCAGAGAATCATTCTCCGATTTGGCTGCTTTCAGTTCATTTAAGGCCTGACTTACATCAGCCTCTGTCGCCGTTTCCGGCAGCCCTAATTGAAGGGCTAAAAGTTTCAGTTCCATTTCTTCTGTTGTTTTTTGGTTATTAATAAGCGGCAAAGGACAATCACCATCCTTTCCCAATGTGATTTGTTTCCCATCCTTCATCAGTACGATGGCATCATCATTGGAACCTACGTCCACCAGTGATACCTCATACAGTTTGCTTTTGGTTATAGTAGGGCTGGTCTGCCCCTGCAGCAAATGTTCAGGTTGGTCACTCAGTTCCAGAATGTCTATTCCGGCACTCACCATTCTCAGACTGCCGAATTCAAACTGTTTCTTGCATCTTTTACTGAGGTCGGTTGCCTCGTCAAACACCAGTTCCCCGGTTACCTCACCATCCTCCACCCGGAGGTCCTTCACATAGCCAATCACGTTCCCGCGTTGGTGCATGTACAGCAATACCGGGTTTCGACAATACTGCTCCACACTCATGCCCGATGTCAGCACACGGCTTCCGTAGCTGTTCAGGCTGTCGTTTGAAATTCTTACACGTTTACTCATTTTCTCATGCCACGCCTTTATGCATTAGCGCTGCAATATTACAGAGCACTTACCGGGAAGCCAAAAAAGTGTGCAACGGTTGCACACTTCTATGAAACCGTTGCACATTATTTTGGCTGCAAACTGATAAGCGGACAACTTTGCGAATAAATCAGGCAGGTGCAAGGAACTCCGAAGCCTGCCTTTAACCCTATATTCTTTATTATATGACAAAGGCAGAAATTGAAAAGAAAAAATCTCTTGCACGCTCACTGTTCCTTTCCGGCATGGAGCAGACTGAAATTGCGGAGAAAGTGGACGTGTCACGCGTCACCATTTCAAAATGGTGCACGGCTGACGGATGGAAAGAGGCAAGGGCAGCAAAGAACGTCACCCGGCCGGAACTGGTGAACAAACTTCTGCTCACCATTGACACACTCATTACCCAAGTCAACGAATCAAACGACCCTGCACTTGTAGCCGGGCTCGGGGACAAACTGGCCAAACTTTCGGCGGTGATCGAAAAGTTAGACAAGAAGGCCAATGTAGTGGATGTCATTGAAGTGTTCATGGCTTTCTCCAAGTGGATAGAGTACCGCTCTACCATAGACCCGGACGTTACTCCCGAATTGGTAAAAGCCATCAATAAATACCAAGACCTCTATATCACCGAACAGATGGGAATAAAGTAAACGACTATGGCAACAGCAGCGGAAAAGAAACAGGCATACGAACAGTGGAAGGAACACTGTAAAAGAGTGCAGTCCATCACGGATACGGCACTCCTTGCCAACGAGACACCGGCGCAAAGGGACAGACGCATTCTGCGGCTGCAGGGTAACTATGCCGCGTTCTGTGAATATTACTTTCCCCACTTCCTCACCTTGCGTGACAAAACCACTGGGGAAGTCATACGCACCATCCACAATGCACCGTTCCACAATGCGGCAGCGGCTAAAGTAAAAGGCACTCCCAACCTGAAGGCAGTATTCATGTGGCCGCGTGGCCATGCAAAGTCCACACACATGGACATCTTTGTACCGCTGTGGCTGATGTTCCAGCCCAAGCGCCTCATCAACTTCATGGTGGTGGTCGGCAAAAGCGAAGATTCAGCCACGCGTCTGCTGGGGGATATTCAGGCAGAACTGGAGCATAACCAGCGCATCATTGCCGATTTCGGCAAGCAGCAGGGAAATGCCTCCTGGCAGGATGGAGAGTTCAAGGCAGCCAACGGAGTGAAATTCCTGGCTTGCGGACGCGGACAGTCTCCGCGTGGTCTGCGCGACCGGGAAGCACGTCCGGACTACATCGTCATCGATGACTTGGATGACGACGAATTGTGCCGCAATGAGAAACGGGTGCATGACATTACAGACTGGGTGAAAGAAGCCCTTTTTGGTGCATTGGATGTGGGCCGGGGGCGTTTTATAATGGTCGGGAACCTCATTTCTAAAAACTCGGTGCTGGCCAATCTCACCAAGACAAAAGGGGTACATGTATCCGTCATCAAGGCAATAGACAAGAACGGAGAACCGGTATGGCGCGAAAAATGGACGAAAGAGGAGGCACAGGAATACAGGGATTTCGTAGGCTACCGGGCATGGGAAAAGGAGATGATGCACAACCCCATCGTGGACGGCACTATCTTCCGGGCAGACTGGATTCGTTACAAGAAACTGCCCAAACTATCCAAGTATGAAATGCTGGTCTGCTATACCGACCCCTCTTTCAAATCGACCACTTCCAACGACTACAAGGCTTGCCGGCTTTGGGGCAAGATTGGGAAGGAACTGCACCTTATAGACTGCTATGTCCGGCAGGATACCGTTTCCGGCATGGTGCGTTGGCTGTACGACCTCTACGAACGTACACGTGACACTGCAGCCGTGCAGTTCTTTATGGAAGCGAACTTCATGCAGGATGTCATTCTGGATGAGTTTGAGGCAGAAGGGAAACTGCGTGGATACCAACTGCCCATCATGCCGGACAAACGAAAGAAGCCGGATAAGCTCCAGCGCATCGAAGCGGTGTCACCATTATGGGAACGCGGTTTCGTATTCTACAATGAGAAGTTGAAAGAATCGCCGGATATGCAGACCGGCATCGAACAAACCTTGGCACTGGAGCGTGGCAGCCGTATTCACGATGATGCACCGGATGCCGACGAGGGAGCCATCTGGATGCTGCAGCGCAATTCAAGACAGGAGAGTTTTCAACCGGTGTTCGGCAAAAGGCCGACCGCCAAAAATATATGGTAACATGATACAGCTGATTAAAAGAATGATTTTTGCATGGCGCTATAAACGTGCCGTTGTCCGTGCTTGCAAGTATGCCAAACTCCACGGAAGAAAATACTACGTCCTGTATATGGGCGGCAAACTGAAAGTTGTCCCCAAAAGGAATATCTGCGAACTGATTCACCGCCACCGTTTCCGCAAGGGAACCACCATCCGGGATATAGAAAAAATGGCATTGTTCATCACAAAATAATAAGGTCATGTTCATTACGGAAGAAGATTACAAAGTTGTCATCGGCGACAACGCATTGAAGGTTATTTCGCAGGTAAGCCCGGAAAACCGTACCAATGCAGAAGCGGAAGCCCGGGAAGAAATTGCCGGTTATCTACGGCCGAAATACGACTGTACGGCCATTTTCTCTGCACAGGATGAACATCGGAACCGCCTCATTGTAATGTACACCTGCGACATCGCACTCTATCACATGAGCGCGTCAATGCCGCAGAAAATGGGAAGCGAGGTGCGAAAGGAACGCTATGAACGTGCAGTCAAATGGCTTGAAGGCGTGCAGTCCGGCAAAATTATCCCCGATTTGCCATTGGCTGTCGGAGAGGATGGGGTGCCGTCCGGAAATTCATTTGTTTACAGCTGCCAGAAGCAGCTTCATCATAACTGGTAGGACTATGGATATTAAAGATTTTTTCAGCGGTATGTTTTCCAGTAAACCGAAAAACGTACTGCAAACGCCATACGGCAATTTCAATCTGGCCAAGGGAAAAGACATCAAACGGGTGCAGAAAATGGTCATCGATCTGCAACGCACCACCGATGCGCTCACCCGGAAGGACATCAAGAACTGGCGCGATGCCTGGCAGTATGCCATCAATGTGGACAGCCCCAGCCGCCAGCGCCTGTACGACATCTACCGGGACGCGGAAATAGACCTTCACCTCTCCGGGTGTGTGGAGCAGCGCAGAGGTTTTGTCATGGCACGTTCGTTCAAAATCGTGGATATGAAAGGGGATGAGAACGAGGAAGCGGTTCACTTCTTTGACCAGTCCTGGTTCAAGCAGCTCATGCGCTATGCACTTGATTCAATCTACTGGGGACATTCGCTCATCGAATTGGGAGACCTTTGTACGGATGGTGACGGCTGCATCTGTTATTCAGGTGTCACACTGATTCCGCGCAAACATGTCATTCCTGAGTACGGACGTGTCATAACCGACCTCGGGCAGGACTGGACTACCGGTATAGATTACCGCCAGCCTCCTTTTTCCGACTGGCTCATTGAGGCCGGCAGACCTGACGACCTCGGGCTGTATCTCAAGGCAGCTTCACAGACTATCCCCAAAAAGAATATGCTGGCTTTCTGGGACACCTTCGGGGAAATATTCGGAATGCCCATGCGTATAGCACGTACCACTTCGCGCGATCAGAAAGAGATTGACCGTCTCGACCAAATGCTGCGTGAAGCCGGAACCGCCCTCTCCATGGTGGCAGGAATGGAAACCGAAATCGAATTTGTGGAAAGCGGCAAGGGGGATGCGTTCAATGTCTATGACAAGCGCATCGATCGGGCCAACTCCGAACTGTCAAAGCTTATCATCGGGCAGACGATGACCATCGAGGACGGAAGCAGCCTCTCACAGTCTGAAACGCACCTTGAAGTGTTCCAGAACCTCGTGGAAAGCGACTGTGATATGCTTCGGGATATAGTGAACAACCAGCTCATTCCGCGCATGGTGCGCCACGGGTTTCCTGTCAAAGGGCTGCGCTTTGATTGGGACTACTCCATTGACTACACACCCGAACAGCAGAAAGCCTACGAAGAAATGGTACTGCAGCACTACAAGGTGAAGCCACAGTACTTTGAGGAAAAATACGGTATTCCGTGCGAGGAGAAGGAGCCGAAGGAAGAGCCGGACCCGACAGATCCGAAAAAAAAGAAAGACGGCAAACCGGCTGAAACGCTGTCCCGTTTTTTCGACTGAGCCCCGATGATTATTCGGGGCTGCACCAGCGATATTCCCAATTGTTGGAAAACAGGAAGCCCATCCTGCAGGCGGGAAAAACGGAGGACATCGAAAAAATGGCCAAGGAATGGGCTTCAATAATCAAGAACAAAGAAGCCAGAAAAGATGCGGAAGATGCAGCCCGTATTATCCTGGAACATGGCATCAAGCTTCCCAGACTGCTAAAAAAGAAAGGAGGAAAAACTTCCGGGGCAGAATACCGGGCACCCATGTTTGAGGGTGATGATGGTATTCTGTATTTCAACGAACTCCGTGAACGAGACTACAAATCGTACAAGGAAAAGAAAATGCAGTACCGCTCAGGTGCACAGGATAACACATTCCTTCATGAACTGGGTCACCACATCGATGCGCTGCTGGAGCCCAAAGCTTACAGCATGGTAGAGCACCAATGGAACATGGAAAAGGTGAACAGGGAACTTATCGAAAAGGAACTGTCCAGATATGCCCTGGAGAACCGGGCCGAGTTTGAAGCCGAGCTGATCAGCGCAACACTCAGGGGGAAAACATTCTCCAAAGAACTGCTGTCATATTCCAATCTGCATAATCCGGAGCAGAATGAAGGAATAGCAAAAGCCTTGCTGCAGTATGCATCCGGAAAAGATATATGCACACCGGTTGATCTGGTACGTGAAAAGTTCGAACGCATGATGAAGGTACTTTTCCGGCAGGAAGGGGCAAGCCTTGAAATAGGTATCCTGGCGTCTGAAGAAGCGCAGGATTTTATAGAGACTCATTCTTCTGTCCTGAACGGATCATTCCGGCAGGTGGAAATGTCCGAGGCTATGCGCAAGCGGTTGGAACGTTCCAACTATATATTCTCCGGCTTGAAGACCTTCCATGAACTGAATGAAGCCTTTCCCTCCTTGTTGGATGAGAATGGCAATAGAAAGACGTTCGAACGCTTTTTGAATGATGTCCGGAAGATCGACGAAACATACAATTCAAACTATCTACGGGCTGAATTCAACTTTGTACAGGCTTCGGCTGAAATGGCGGCCAAATGGGAACGGTTCATGCAAGACGGCGACCGCTATTATCTGCAGTACCGCACGGCCGGGGATGCAAAGGTACGTCCCACCCATGCAGAAATGGCCGGCATCACACTCCCGGCTTCAGACCCGTTTTGGGCAGAATTCTATCCGCCTAACGGATGGGGCTGCCGCTGTTCCGTAGTCCAGGTACGCAAATCCAAGTATCCGGTTACGGATCATGAAGAGGCTATGGCAAGAGGGGAGTCAGCTTTGGAACTTGACAAGAAAGGTATGTTCAGGTTCAATGCAGGCATGGAGCAAAAGACGATGCCCGACTATAACCCATACACCATCAAGCGGTGTAAGGATTGCGATATAGCGAAAGGAAAACTGAAGCTGGCAAAGAATCCTATTCCTGACAATGAACTCTGCGAGGCATGCCAGTTCATCCGTTTTTGTGAAGAGAATAAGGGATGCTTTAATGATAAGATATATGGCAATAGACTAAAAATCAGCAAAGATGCTGATAAAACGGAAGTACAAGACAATATTCGTGCTGCATACGCCATGCTCGAATCATTCCCGGAAATGGTTATAAAAGTCCGGGAGAACGTTTTAGAGCATGGGGTAAAGAATCCGGAATATATGATAAATGGTCTGATTGCAGACCGCAAAGGTATAGAATCTCCTAAAGGGATTCAGTCCGGATTCAAGAAAGCTATCAAGCAAGGTTGCCAAGTGGTTGTTATCGATTTGGATATGCACATGAAGGATAAAAAATTACCTGTATCTGAATTGGCAAAATACATAAACTGGCGCTCTACAGACTTTGAAGAAGGCACCATAAAGGAATGCTATGTAATACATCAAGGCAAAGCGGTTAAAATAACAGCTGATGACAAAGGGAAAGATTCCATTGCGAGTATTATAGAAAAATTAAAGCCATGACATGAATCATGCCACAGCTTTAACTGCCCCACAAGCTTGAAGTTATCGCGCCCTTTCGGGGGTCTTGCTGCAAATATACAAAACAATTTTAAAAAACAACTCGTTATGAACAAAATTATCGAATTTCTCAAACAAAGCAACCGCTATAAGCACCTTATTGGCGGTCTTCTTGTAGGATTTGCCGCCCTCAATCCGTGGACGGCTCTGTATGCATCCATTATCGCTGCCTCCTGTCTGGAGCTCAAAGACAAACTGAAAGGCGGACTTTGGGACTGGATAGACTGGTCTCTTACCGTCATCGGCGGCATATTGTCGGCCCTATTTTGGTGGATAGTGTAATGCTTTAGCTCATTTTGCCTGTTAAATCAGTAACTTTGTACCCGGTGGAGCTTCCCGATAGTCCGTGTGGTCTATCGCGGGTACAACAATGCGAATGCGAATGGCGGTGTGTCGAATGCGAATGCGAATAACGATGCTTCGAACACGAATGCGAATGGCGGCTCGCGTCTGGAAATCTAATTAATCGGCGTACAGCACCGGGGACGTGTCCCCAATGTGGTGCCGGGGGAAGCAAGCCACAGCAACAGCACCCATTAGGGTGGAAAGCTGAAAAATCACGCGTCGGGTGGGGTTTGGTAGGCTGTTATCAGTTCGAAGAAGTCAGACCCGGGGAAAGGAAGGCCCTTATCTTCTGTTTTTACTAACCAACAGCAGAACCGTATGCGCAGGGAAGGATATATCATAGAGGAAATCATCGAATACTCCAATATGTCGGAGGCTTTCGATGCCGTACTGCGCGGAACAGATCGTAAAAGGTCAACGCAAGGACGGTATCTGCTTGCCCATAGGGAGCAAGTTATCGTCAAATTGACGGAGGCCATTGCAAGCGGTTCATTTCAGTTTGGTGGATACCATGAAACGGAAATCAAAGAGTATGGCAAAAAACGCACCCTACAGATTTTATCCATGTATGACCGCATCGCGGTATATGCCGTAATGAACGTGGTGGACCGTCACCTGCAGAAACGCTATATCCGGACTACCGGGGCCAGCATTAAACGACGTGGCACTCATGATCTGATGAACTGCATACGTACCGATTTGCAAAAAGACCCGGAAAGCACGATGTATGCCTACAAATTTGACATCCGCAGGTTCTACGACAATGTGCGGCAGGATTTTGTGATGTGGTGCTTCCGCAGGATATTCAAGGACGAAAGGCTGTTGGTGCTGCTGGAGCGGTTCGTGACAATGCTGCCGGAGGGTATCAGCTTCGGACTGCGCAGCTCACAGGGAGCAGGCAACCTGCTTCTGTCTGTATTTTTAGACCACTATCTGAAGGATAAGTACGGGGTTCGTTATTACTATCGCTATTGCGATGATGGACTGGTACTCGGTAAAACGAAAGAGGAATTGTGGAAGATTCGTGATGTTATTCACGGGCAAATGGAGAAAATAGACTTGGAAATTAAGCCGAATGAACGGGTGTTTCCTGTAGAAGAAGGCATTGATTTCCTTGGCTATGTCATCCGTCCTGACTATGTAAGATTGCGGAAACGTATCAAGCAGAAGTTTGCCCGGAAGATGCACGAGGTAAAATCGAGAAAAAGACGGCGGGAACTGATTGCCAGTTTCTACGGCATGACGAAACACGCCGACTGTAATAAGTTGTTTAAAAAATTAACAGGCAAAGAAATGAGAAGTTTTAAAGACTTGAATGTCGCTTACAAGCCGGAGGACGGCAAGAAGCGATTTCCCGGCGTGGTGGTAAGCATCCGGGAACTGGTAAACTTACCGATTGTAGTGAAGGATTTTGAGACCGGTATCAAGACCGAGCAGGGAGAAGACCGCTGTATTGTGGCCATCGAAGTGAACGGCGAGGCAAAGAAATTCTTCACCAACAGCGAGGAAATGAAGAATATTCTCGCACAAGTAAAGGAAATGCCGGATGGTTTCCCGTTTGAAACGACCATCAAGACAGAGACCTTCGGCAAAGGTAGAACCAAATACGTGTTTACATGAGAAGAGTTGAAGGAAGTGCCGGTGTGTCGCTGATGGAATGCACGAACCCGGTTAAAGACAAATGGCGCATCCGCTGGGATGTGCAGGAAAAAGAGAACGGCTCTGCCTCCTACATGGAAGAGGAGTTCTGGCATAAGCCCACTGATGAGGAAATCCGCACATTGGTTATGTCCTGGTATAACAGCCAGACTGATGCAGCTATCCTATCCGGATTCGTGTATAAGGATGCCCCTGTATGGCTTTCTACAGAAAACCAGTACAACTATAAGGCAGCATACGATTTGGCCGTTCAGACGGGTGGAGAGACCCTTCCGGTTACATTCAAATTCGGTTCGGATGAACAGCCCGAATACCATACCTTTGATAATTTGGATGAATTGAAAGACTTCTATACGAAAGCGGTAAGGTATATCCAGAAGGTTCTGGCTGAAGGCTGGGAAAAGAAGGATAAGTTCAATTTGGAATTATACCGGATTGAATGATTGACAATCCCTTCGGGGGAGGGATAAAAAAAAGCCCCCGGCCTGTTAAAAATCATCTCACCTACTTTTAACTTAAACGCATCCAGTGCGCACGACCGGGGGCAATGCCCTCGCCGCGCACTGGATGCGTTTTTAAATCAAAAGTAAGTGAGATGTTGCAAATGTACAAAATTTAACTGGATATGAAAGTAATTGAGATACTAAAATTGAACAGGGAGCTTTTAAAAACATGCCATTACATGGGCATACGACCCGATGATGTGCAATATATAGAACTATATAATGAATATAACAAGTTGCATACCAATGGTGAAAAAGTGTCTTATATCGTAGCAACGCTTTCCCTACGATATGGCATCAGTGAACGAAAGGTATATGACCTGATCAGGCGTTTTAAAACCGACTGCAATTTGTGTGCAGTGTAATCAGGACTTCCTCCCACTAAAGGCAAACTCCCCTACCCTACCTTTGTATCGCAATAAACAACATTCATATCATGAACAAATATTATCAAATCTTAGGCAAGGTGCTTTCATCCGGAAAGATGCAAAGCAATAAGAAAGGGAATATCCGCTACCTGCTGAATGAACAGCTGACGCTGCTCCCTGCCGACCTTCTTGATATATTCGAAGGGCATACCATAGCGCGGAAGAAGTTAAAAAACGAGTTACAGCTGTTTATGAGAGGCGAGCGCAACGTGGAAAAATACAGAGAAGTCGGCATCAACTGGTGGGACTACTGCGGCTCTATCCTTGTGAACAGCTACCCAACCTATTTTGAAAAACTGCCGCCACTCATCGAACGCATAAACAGGGAAAAAAGGAACAGCAAAAACTATATACTGTTTCTCGGATCTACAGGAACGGAAAGTAACCAGGCTCCATGCCTTAGTCTTGTTCAATTCCAGATAGAGCAAGGAGAACTGGTCATGACCGCCTATCAGCGAAGCAGTGATGCGAATTTAGGACTGCCGTCAGATATTTATCATTTGTACCTAATATCAAGGCAGATTGAGTTGCCGCTAAAATCCATCACCCTGAATCTGGGGAATGTGCATATTTACGAAAACAACATCGACAAAACAGAACAGCTGCTTGCCGGCAATGAAAATGTAAAATTTGAATTGAACGTATGAGAAAGATGTATCTGTCAGCCCCTCTCCCATTTGTCGGGCAAAAGCGCATGTTCGCCAAGGAATTCATGAAAGTGCTGGAGCAATATCCGGATGGAACATTGTTTGTTGACCTGTTCGGTGGCTCTGGACTATTATCTCACATTGCCAAATCCCTCAAACCCCACTCTACTGTTATCTATAATGACTTCGATAACTACCGCTTCCGCATGAAGCATATTCCGCAGACAAATCAGTTGCTTGCTGACATTCGCGAAATGGTAGGGAATTCCGTACCACGTCATAAAATCATTAAAGGAGAACTGCGTGAACGAATATTCAGCCGCATCGAGCAGGAAGAGAATACCACCGGATATGTGGATTTCATTACCCTCTCCTCCTCTATCTTGTTTTCCATGAAATACAAACTGTCTGTCCAGGATATGCGGAAGGAAGCTCTGTACAACAATATACGCAAGAACGGCTACCCGGAATGTACGGACTATCTCGAAGGGCTGGAAATTGTATCCTGCGATTACAAGGAAGTGTTCAACCGATATAAAGATATTCCTGGAGTAGTATTTCTTGTTGATCCGCCCTATCTGTCCACTGACGTAGGAACCTATAACATGTACTGGAATATGGCCGACTACCTGGATGTGCTGAATGTACTGAAGGGGCATTCATACGTATATTTCACTTCCAACAAATCTTCAATTCTGGAATTATGCGAATGGATAGGTAAAAATAGAGATTTAGGTAATCCCTTTGAAAACTGCACAAAGGTAGAATTCAATGCCCACATGAATTACAGCTCTTCTTACACGGATATGATGCTTTACAAGAAAGAGGCCGCCTGACGGCGTTTACTTTGCCTGTATTGAACAGAAAAGCCGCAGACGGTAATTTATACGTCCACGGCTTTTCCTTTCTAATACAAACGGCCATTACAGCCGCTTGATGGCCACACACTGATACACCTCGATACTTTCCACAATATCCTCATGGTTGTGATTGGTATCACTCTCCACCAGATCCAGCTCCAGAAAGGTTTCACCGCTCAGTCCGGCAAGCCGTGCATGAATCAGCCCAGGCAGGTCAAACACCTTCAGCGCATCTTCCTGCAGCTCGCTTCCATCAGCACTCGAACCTTCCCAGTCTGTCACGATGTGCAGCTTGATCAAAGGTTCTGCCCGGTATTCCACACCGGGAACAATCGCATTCCACTGTATAGGGCAGAATTCCACAAAGACAGCCGGACGCTCCCAGTTCTCTTCCTGCTCGATAAACTCCACATTGTGGTTCCACAAGTCTATGTGCTTGATAAGGTCGATGGTCTTCAGTTCGCTGCAAAGCAGCCGATAAAGTTCTTTTCTCATTTTCTTATGATATTATATTCAATGGTGAAATACTCTGTTAGGTTCTCTTCTACAATCTCACGGACGGCTTTTTCCACTTCAGGCGATGTGCCGAGGAAACGGCGGCGGGGTATCTTGATGGTGCTTCCTTCTTTCTTTAAAGCCATGAACATCCAAAAATCGGCTTCTGTACCAAGCCGGGCATTTCGTTTGTCTTTCCGCAGTTTTCCGTCCTTCCTTCTCCCGAACGACCCGGTGGCCTCATAATACTTATGCCAGAAGAAACGCTTCATTCGCCCTGTCACCACTATTTCACCGCCATCATTATGAATAGCCGCATAGGGAAGAGTAGTAAAGAACGTGATGCTGTTTTCCGTTGTCCGGCTTCCGATACTTTTCCGAAGTGCCCCGGTATCTGTCAGTATGGCTCTGCCTTCATCCCGGATGGGGCTTTTCCGCCGCTGCCATTTCTCACTGAAAAAAGCCTGCCGCTCAAAGTTCTTGTCAAACTCATCGCTCATTTCCACCTGAATGTCTTTCAGTATCCGGGCCACTACTTTTTTTACGTCTTCGTTCATTCCCAGTCAAAGTTAAATTTCAATTGTACCGTATCGTCCGGCAAATCATTTTTAGGGTCTGCGGACGCTTTAAGCATATTGTAGAATGTACGCTCACTAATAGCATACACAGGATATATGTACCGCCGCCATATTTCACGGTTCGGTACACCGTGACTGGCATAATGGTCATATATCCTGTTTACTTCTGCTACACGCTTCTGATAACTAATTCCGTGCCGCTTTCCCATATAGGTTTAATCGTTCATAGACGGTTCTACTTTAGGTTTATAGGGACGGATGTCAAGCGTCATTTTTGCACTTACCGTTACCCGACCACTTCCTTCGCACTGTCTGCAGACTTCCTCAACGGTTTCGCTTCGCTTCTTTCCAAAGATCCGAGAGGGGTATTCTACAACTTTCTTCACTTTACCTGTGCCGTGGCAAACACGGCACAGGGCTACTTTCGGAGATTTCTCCACTTCTTGTATCATAGTTCTATAATTTATGATTCTGTCATTCCCAGTGGAATAGGTTTCCACATTCCGTTTTCGTTCTTGATTTCAGCACGGATGAACTGTTTGCTCACTTCCGGCTGGTAGGCTTCCTCAATGATGCGCACACCTTCAATGAAACGGTCATCTCCGGTTTCCATGGCCACTTTGCGAAGCTGCACGATGCGCGAAGCCTTCAGCGTACCCTTGGCATCACGGGCCAACAGACGAAGCACCATGCTCACCAGAGCCTTGGTCTTTTCATCTTTGGCCAAGCCTTCGATATATTCCTTCACAATGGCTATACCGTCTTCCACCGTGTCACGGTAACCGTCGGTCACATACACACCCAGCGTGATTCGTTTGTCGCCTTCACTGTTAGTAAAGGTATGGCTGCGCTGGTCATCCTTCACCTTGGTCTTGAAAAGGTCTGCCTTCATCTCCAGAATGGTTTTGAAGTTGTCCATCACAGTCTGCTTGCTTGCCTTGATCTGCTCACTGATGCCCAGCAGTACCGGAATGGAGTTGGCTATCTCCTCATCCACCATCTGCTTGTACATTTCGCGGTCATTCTTGGCTTTTTCCTCTGCCGCTTTCTTTGCTTTTTCTCTCTGGAAGGCTTCAAATTCCGCCTTTTCCTCTGCCGTCATTACCACGGTCGTTTGTTTCATCTCTTCCATGATTCTTGTTTTTGGGTTATTCGTTTTCATAATCCTGCATCTCAGGTTCGTCTTCCATCAGCATTGCCTCACCGTTGGCGTATGCCCAGTCAGCCAGTTCGCTATAAAACTCGGCTGCATCTTGCTCCTCCATGTCAGAGGCAAGCAGGTTGATTTCCTTTTTCAGATTCTCTAAAATCTTTGCGTTTCTATTTTCCATATCCTATCAGTTTGCCGGAGCATCAGGGTCAATCTGAATGAGTGATACCAGGCTCACGGGGTTAATCGTTTGCTTTTCTTTCTTGGGCTTCAAGCCGCCTTTCCGTTGTATGGACCGAAGCTTTACCGCCAGTTCATCCAGTTCGTCCACCGTAATCTGTCTGAACGCCTTGCCGGCTATTCGGGGATTACTGCAGAAGTCATTGATTCGTGCCCAGTCGGATGTATCTATGCCCAGCTTCTGCATCAGGTTCAGACAGAGACTTCGTTTCCGCCGCAGCTCTTCACGCAGCTTCTGTCGCCATTCGTCTTGTCCGCTCAGCTTCTCCAAAGCCGTACAGCAGGCTTCATACTCCTTGGCTGTCATTTCCTTCAGACTGTCCGTCCGGTTCCACGTGTACTGTAGCACAATGCTTTTCTTGAATTCATCCCGGTCTCCAGTACAGGGCAGCTTGTTGAACAATGCGTAGAACCGGGCGAAATTGGTTACTTCCTGTGCCATATCATTTGCCATTAAGAATCATTTCACATTCAGTTGATTTGGTACTGACACGATAAATTATCTTATCCGTCTTCACTGATTTAGCTTTGCATTCAGCCTCAATTTGCCCAGCAAATATCTTTTTGAATTCAGCACCCATTTTAGAAAGTATTTCCTTGTTGTACTCCCCGCAAAATCCTATGCGTGAAGATTGGATTTCACGAATATTTCCTCTATATACCGTAGCAGTCAACGTCATCACCACAACACCGGTTTCCATTTTTATTTTTCCCATATCGACCATTTTTACTCAAATAAAACTTTAATGCCACACGAACTGGCCACATCAAGCTCCAGTTTAGCACCTTTGCTCAGTTCCCAGTCCTTCAACATATAGATATACTCACAATCCAGCAACAGGCGTATATCCGCCCGCATGTGCTCTCTCCAGTGCGCTTCATCCGGAAGTCCGTTTCTGAATGGATTCACCGGATCGAACCCCATAGCACGCAATCTGTTTTCAGCATCGAGGAACGCACCTTTTCGCTCATCGATATTGTAGTGGGCTATTGCCCCACTGATGTAAACTTTGTCCTTTTCCATATCACTTCTTTTTGATGTTTACTTTACAACTTGGATTCCATATCAGCACATTACGTGCAAACAAGACATCACCCGTTTCTATTACGACATGACCGGGCGTTTTCGCTCTTCTCACTTTCAAGTCACTTTGGATGTTTCTCTCCAGCCAGTCATCCAACACTGCCCTGCTGGAACTTCCGTCCAGCAGAATCTGGAACACTTCCGTTCCGGTGTAGCTTTCAAAAGCCTTTTCGTTATTATCCATAATCACTTTGGTAAATTATTACTTGTTTGAATGATTCCGTCTTCCCATACCACATAATAGCTTCCCGGGTCTCCAATGGCGCGGCCTTGGCAATAAGCTTTATAACCGACCACCCGGATCTTCATATCACAGATATATTTCAATCTTACAGCACCGCCACCCATTGGCTGGCTTTTCTTTTCCTGGCTGATCCAGATGAAACACTTCTTCGGAAAGGTTTCCATCAGTTCCACAGCCTGCGGATAGTCCCATCCGGCCACTTGGAAGGAATCGATGATGATGAACTTCGGGCTTTTCGGCTTTTTCAGTCGGGCAATCACTTCCTCCAGACTACCTTCTGTCACCACGCGAAACTTGCCCTGCACCTCATTCATCTTCAAATAACCCATACGCCGTTGGAAACTTTGGTTGATTTTCTCTTCGTAACTCATGTACAGCACCGTTCCATATTTACACAGTTCCTTGCCAAGTTGCATCACAAAGCTGCTCTTCCCGCTGGCACTGGCACCGCTGATGAACCACGAAGCATTCTCTGCCGGGAATCCGAAAGGTTTGCTCCATTTCTCATCCCATGGCAGAGTAACCCATTTCTTGGCGGCTATTTCCTTCGGACTGTACGCACGCTTCATTATTCTGCAGTCATTTTAAGTTTCTCAATCTCGGTATAAACTCTTCTCAAACCACCGCGTGTCTTCCGTACAATCTGGGCTATATCAGCACCTGCAGGGGCATTCACCTTGGCCACAATACGTGCCTGGTTGTTCAAGAACTGTTCGCGCTCCTTACCATCATCCGGAGTCACCTTGCTGTACCGGTCACCATAACGGCTCAACATCTCGGTATATCCAACCTTTTTGCATTCTATGGAGCGGTTAATCTTCTCTTTCAATCCGTCTGCCCCCATCATGTACCAAGCGCAGCAGCGTTCTGTGGCATTCCACAAGGCCTTCAGCTCAAGGAAAGCTTCATACTGCAAGTCGCCTGCTTCATCGAGGATGATAAGCGGGGTTTCCATGGAACGGAGGTAATATACCAGATCTTCATACACATCAGAATACTTTCCCTTACTGTCCACACCAAACTCTGCCGCAATCTTCCGTACCAGCTTCAATTTGGTCTTTACCTGCGAACAGTCGATATAAACAGCATTCTTGTGGCTCTGCACATAATAACGTGCCGTGAAAGTCTTGCCGATATTGGGCATGTCGCACAAGATACCCGACAGGCTGGACTGCTGTGAAAACTCCAGCTGGGCTGTGATATATTCAAAGGTCGGGGTCTTGGCTGCTTTCCATTCCATTTCACCACGGAGGTTCACCCCTAATTTGCGGGCAATGCTTATCCAGTTGGCATCGCTCAGGGCTTTGTCTGTCTGTCCGTTCTTGATTGCACTGTACACAGACGTACTGATGCCCAAAGAGGTAGCATGCTTGGCATCACTGGGATAGTTCACACGGTTGGCGGCTATCGCTGCTAAAATCTTCTGTTTTTGCGCTTCTGTAATCATAATTCTAACGCTGTTTTAATGTTGTTCTAATTCTGTTCTTACATATCACTGATGGCCCTCATTGCCTCGCTTATTCCGGAGTGCCATTCATAATCTGATTCCGGATCTGCCGACAATTCGGCTGGCAAATCATTGGATAGTTCCACCGGGGGAAGTTCCAGTTCCTCTTCCGGGTCATCCGTTGGCTGATCCGGTGTACCGGTTCCCACCTTTCCGATGGCGTGGTCATTGAGGTATTTGCTGAAATGGCTCAGAACTTTGTTTTGCTCAGTGTAGGCAGCCCGGTCTTCTTCGGTCTGTTCTGCCATCACCCGGTTGTAAGTCACTACCGGACGAACCTTGTCAAGGTAGCGGTCGTTCTGGAACAGGAAGACATCCGTAGGCTTACCCTCTTCATCCGGCAGGTAGTAGGCCGTCACCTTGCGGTTGTTTGGTTCCAGCTGCTCCAGCACTTCCGGACCGCTCAGCCACCAGTCCGCATTTGCCACACGTACTGTGGAATTTCTACGAATACTGGTATCTACCTTTTCTCCGATATATCTGCTCAAGGTCAGTTTATCAAGCGGTCGAAGGGTCGGATTGATTTTGGCTACGAGCACATCCCAACGGGTCATTCCGGGATATTTCTTTTGATTGGGGTGAAGCGTATTGTTCCATTCTTCACAATCGCGCCGGTCGTCCGCCACAAGCTCTTCAAACGTATAATACTTTCTGTCTTCCCAGGTGTGGTTGCTGCTGTCGCTCACTTTCTTCTGGTCCACCCGCCGTGCACCTTTGTTATGCCAGCGACCAATGGCTTCATGGTTCTTATGTGCTATGGTTGTCTTGAACGCACCGTTCAGAGCTTCAGCATATTTCTCCTGTGAGTTCTGTGGGGCACAGAAATGCACAAACTTAAATACCTCACCTGCCTTCAGGAATCCTTCTTTATACTTGCTCATCAAGTGCTGTTCCACCTCTATACCGGCGGGAATACCCCATCCGTTGCGTTCGATGAGCCGGAACATATCACGGAAACAGTCCACTACCAAGGCATCATCCTTATCCCGTCCGTAGGCCAGCCCGATACGGCACTGGCTCACCACATCATAGGCATAATAGGCATGCACATACTCACCGCCTTTCATTCGGCGCGGCAAATCCACGTCATCCATCGTTATTTGTGACAAAGAGAACTCACCACCATGGCGGTGCATGTGCGGCATTTGCTCATGATAGAATTCCATACGTCCACGCAAGGCTTTTTCTATCAGCAACTGGTTTGCCGGATTGTTCAGAATGTTCCGGATAGTGCTTTCGCTCAGTTCTTTCGGTTCCCCGTTCTTATCCGTAAAGTTTTCCGGGCTGAATATCTCTCCTGTTTCCAGATCCCATACTTCCAGCTCACCGCACACAAATGACAGATACATTTCATGCACATCGCTGCCGTATGGTTGGTTGGGAAGTACTTTCAAACTCATCACCAGGCGTTCGTCCATGTGAGTCACCTTCCGTTTGTTCTGGTTGCCGAATTTTCCGGTTATCAGACATTCGTAACCGTACTGCTTGTATTCGTTCACTTTCTTGCGGAAACGCAGGGTACTGGCAGGAAGGTCATGACCAAAGTCTTCGCGCAGGGTCTCGATGGTAGTGGCCATCATGTCCCAGTTATATTTTTCACCCATCAGTTTGCGGTAATCATTGCTTCTGTTATAAAGTTTGATACAAGTATTCAGAACTGAAGCATTCACCGCATATTTCCGGGCAAGTTCGTCTGTAGCTCTGTTGCTGGAAGAATGGGAGGCCCAATCCAAGAAATAAGCTACTGCAGCCTGATCCAGCACATAGTTTGACAGTATCCAGTGCCGAAGTGCCTGTTCTGTTCCACCGGGGTTATCTTCCTTCACCCGCTCCAGACACTCGGTAGGCAGACTATTGAGGGCGACCAACGCGCAATTTCCAGCAGCACCTCCACCACGGCGCACCACCTTGATACGGCCACGGTTCACCCAGTTCCTATAGCAGGACTCGGTGATATAACCGCCGTCAATGAGCTCGCGAGCAGAAATACACTGTATGTTACCGTAATACACCAACATAGCCACCTCCTATCTCAATGCAGATGCAAACGCTTTTATGTGGTCAATTTCCGAAACCATTACATGCTCGTAAGTCTTCACAGTTTCTCCTTTGAATATTACCTGACCGCTACCATCCTTACGGTCAAGCTCTATAAGAGCACCATTAGGACAATATAGGCGGGACACTTTGTCATAGTCGTGAAAAACCTCCACCTCCGGAACAACAACCATCACAATACCGCCACGGTCCATGGCCAACTTACGGATCTTTGCAGAAAGTTCGGAGTTGCCACGACGGTCATCAAACCGGATAGCGTTATAAACAGTCTTCTCTGTCACGCTGAGCGCCTTTGCGATAAAGTCGCGGTCAGCTTTCGTAATGTGAATGTACCTCTTGTTCATATCTCACTTTTTAATGATTAATATTGGAGGGAGTCCGGGGAATCGAACCCCGGCGCAAGAACCATGCACTCCCGTGTGTCTTTCCACACCGCCACCCGTCTCTTAACGCCTTCCGGGTTGTCACGCTGGGTTATCCTGGGTATCTTTACTTGCTTGATTCATTAATTCCACCTTCCGAATGGTCTGCAGCAACTCAGCTTGAAAACAAACACACATTGTATAGACCTCATCTTTAAATCTTGAACCCTGCAAAGGTTCTGCATCTTTCATCTGAATAATAGCACTGGTTAATTCGTCCATTAGGTTATCCAGCGTATTTGGATTTACTTTCATCAATAATGTCTCTTTCATAATCTTATACTTAAAATTCGCTAATCACACGCCTTTTTTGTATATTTGGCGCGGTGTTCTTTTTTGAACACGCTGCAAATATATAGAATATTTTCGACACTAAAAAGTTTTATGTAGATAATTTACGATTTATGACGAATATTTCCGACAGGATTGCAATCCTAATTAAAGAAAAAGGTATCAGTACAAGGGCGCTTGAACAAGCTATTGGGTGCTCAAATGGAGTAATTTCAAGATGCATTAGCAAAGGAACAGATATATCAAGTTTATGGGTGTCGAAAATTATCGAAATATATGATGATATAAACTCGACCTGGTTACTTACAGGGAAAGGTGATATTTACTATAATACATCATCTACAACAACACAAACAACCGAACACTCCTCTCTCCTTGCCTTAATTCGCGAAAAAGAAGAAATCATCAGGGAACAAGATAGAGAAATCGGACGCTTAGAGGAACGAATTCGGCAAATGACAATCGAAAAGGAAAAACATGTATCGGATGCGTCCATTTCCGGTACTGCAAATGTCGGGTAGGCGGATTTACTGTTACCATACACCGGTGATGGGAAACGAAGCGTACCCCCTATCATCCCCCATGATGTCCCCCTCCCAAGCAATCCCCCTCCCCTACCTTCATATATGGGTATAAAAACACTGATATTGGGGCATTTAAAAACTAAAACGTGAAAAATGATAGGTTTTTAGGGGGGGGCTATCAAATAAAAAACGAGGGGTATTTTTTAAATTATAGTATTTTAGTACGTCTGTATCGCACACCGCCAAAACCCTATTTTGAATATCCAGTTCTATAAAAGTGAATATCCACTTTGAATATCCACCTGAATATCCAGCGCCAAAAAAGACCGATTTCAAGCACAAAAAAGGGGAGGCATAACCACCTCCCCACACCGGATAATTCTAAAGCCATTTTTATTGCGTTTTTGGCCGCTTATTATTCGTCTGACACATTTCCACTACGCCCGCAAGAAATGAGCGTAGATTGCTTTATTATAGCCTTTTTGGTGCATATAGTGCCGTTCCCAGATAATCCTGCATGCAGCAAATAATTCTTCGTTGCACCCACCTGTTCAGCTGTAAAAACCGTATAAACCGCCGAAATGCTGCTGAAATACCAATCTTTCCGCTTTGTTCCGTCTATTCCGTGCGTCAAATGCACATGTATTACCTTTGCCATAGCTAATAATATTTTGGCACAAATATACCAAATAACTATTATATGGAATAATTTAAGCAGCGTTATATCAAATAATCAGACATAAAAAAAGCAGCCGCAGCTGCCCTGCACTCCCCCACCCGAATCAACCATGTAAGCCCTATGTAAACCCAATTAAACTTATCTGCAAATCTGTATGCCTAAAAAGCATCTAAATGTAGCTGCGAATTAAACCCACGTAAACGTTTCGTTTTGCAGAGCCATCCACTCATATCTTGCACAATCTTTTGTATATCAATAGGTTTGACGTCTTTTTCTCCCAACCCTCAATATACGTTTCGTTCTGTGCCCCATACAGGAAATGCCATACGGATGTTTGGGAATATAATTATCGTCAGTTTCATTACCCAATCCCCAAAAATCTCCGATAGTTATATCAGATACTCTTTCCGGTTTGGCATAATGACAATTAAAACAACTGTCTCGATAGGTAAAACCGTCAATAAAAGTGTTATAATATAAATCTTCATAACGGTGTGTCCATAGATCTCCGGACTTATAAATCAACCTATCATCATTATATACACATAGACTAAAAGCTTCAAATAACCGAAAACCAATGCTAGAAACTTTATCTGCTTTTATTTTGAGAGTATTTGCTATATAGTCAACCAACCATTTATTTGAAGGCACCCCATGACAAATAAGGTCTACCAAGAAAAGATTATCAGGTTGTTCCTCATACATTCGCTTGACAGCTGTCACTTGACAAGGTGTCCCGATAAATAATACGTTTGTTCCATCTTTTACATCTTGTCTAATTTGTGACAGGACATCAACGATACTGCTTTGCACATATTTAGAGCCTTTCAATTTATATGCATCTTTAAGATTATCTATGCGGATATGCTTAATTTCAATGCCCGGTATTACAGTGCATCCATAAACGATACCTACATTGGCTAAAAAATAATGAGTCAATACAGAAGCCATACCGCCGGAAGTGCTGCTTCTATAGTCTTCTTCGTCTTTCGACCATGCGGCGTATGCCACTGACGGATACAGACATACCGTATCATGCAACGATGGGCATGCTTTTTGACAAAGCCCACAATCAATGCATTTCTTCTGATCAACGGACGGATAAAGATGTCCCAATTCTTCAGCAACCAGGGATATGCTATGTTTGGGACACCTTGCGGCGCACAGTCCACATCCCGTACATAACTCTTTCTCACAAATCAATTTCATTTTTTATGAAGTTTGTTTTTTACGACGGAAATAAGCGTATTCCTTTCAGTCTTTTTCAAGCCGATAAACCATGAAATGGTCATAGTGACAATAGCGGTAATTATACATAGTGAAATGAAATTACCAAGAGTTTGAGCTTCAAGGAAATGATATTTTATGAAAACAGGCAACGGCAAAGAAAGAACCGTCACTCCGGCTACAGGAGATAAAACATCCTTTATAAGTTTCTTCAATGAATAGCCAATCAGACTCCGACAGAACAGAAAACGAACAAAACCTGCAATGAGTGTGAAGAATATTGAAATATAAAACACCGATGATGCGCTACAGCCGAACTTCAATGCAATATACCCGATCGGAAAAATGCACAATATGATGCAACTTACAACAATTTGGTAGTTCCGTATCCACCCCGTTGCTGACAAAGATGTCATAAAAGGAGTCCCAAAAAGTGTTCCACACAATGCATCTATCATTATCAATATAATGAATAAAGCAGCATAGTCAGGCACATCGACCAACCATAAATGCAACACGTAATCAATGTTCAAGCAAAGAGGAAATGCCATCATAAACAATATCAGAAAAGAATACTTTATCCCTAAATAAGAAAGCCGTTCCATTCCGGTTATATTTCCGGTTGCATAATCCTTGGTAATCTGGGGATTTAATGCTACTTGAAAATTAGAGATAAACCCCATAACGGCATTTGAGACCTGGGATGCCACCCCACGAGCAGCATTAATTGCAGGACCGAAAAAAAGATTGAGGACAATATTGGTCCCTTGATCACGCACGAGCCATGCCACACTGCCGAACAGATTCCATCCGGCAAAGCCAGACATTTGTTGATACAGAGCTTTATCCCAAAACAGTTTAAACCTGCTCTCTTCATAATGTCTCCTGCAATACATCTGATAGACAATCCGTATAATCAATTGCACAGCAAAGACAAGCATTCCATAGACAATAAGCTTATCCGCCGATACAATTACAAGCAAATAGACTATGCCTAATTTCAATAAGGCTTCCAATATGCTTATGTACGCATATACATTCATCTTTTCATGTGCAATTAAGACTGCATTATACGGCACCTGAATGATGTTGATGCAAAAAGTCAATATGGAAAACTGATAGACCCAATTGGCTGCAGCAATCCTGTTATCAGGAATGACCAGCTTTTCATTGACAAACCAAAGCCCAATCGTTTCAGCCAGAAATATTATTAAAATACCGATAGCTATATGGATGTTTAAGGCTGCAGCAAACACATTTTTTAATTTGTCCGTATCACCTCGACCAAGCTCGAATGTAAGAAAACGCTGTGTAGCGGTAGACATGCAACTGTTCAGGAAAGAGAACATTAAAACCACTCCTCCTACAACATTGTAAATGCCATAATCATCAATACCCAATTCTGCCAGCACGCCCCTTGACGTATAAAGGGTAACCAGCATGATAAGAATCATACGGAAATAAAGGAACAACGTGTTTTTGGCTACACGCTTATTGTTTTCTGCCGGATTTTTCATTATTTGTCACCATGTATTTGAATAAATTCATTTGCAAATTAACATGTTAACTTTATTATTTATTTTGACAATTAATCTTTTCTACAGTGGTTAAAAAGTCATTTCTTATCATATTCCAACGAGTTGTTTTTATGGGGTCTATATAAAAAAATCCTCTAATTATTCTTGAAAATCATTCAAATAATGGTATGTGTCTTTTTTGCCTGTTTTGAAAGCCGTTTCGTTAGATGTGACAACTCCTTTAAGCATTTCAAATTCACAATCACTTGTTAAAAATGACACACGGATATTCTTTAGTTCTTAAATTTTGGTTGCAGCGAAAATAAGCCTTTTAATTTATAGCTATAAATTGAGTACCTGCCTAAATTGAGTACTTACTTCCTATAATGTCCCAAATGTCATAAATATACTTCCGCCTATCTTTATTTTTACTTAGATCATATTTCTTTTTTATAAGCTCAAGGAAGCCATTGAGTGCTTACGACGCAAAGGGCGTAACATAACATCAGTGTAAGCATGACTTGCAGAACGGTGGTTTCACCAACCTGCAGGCTATCCCACTGCATCTCATTGGACAGCTTGCTGAAAAGCAGGAATAGCAGACCGCAAAGAAAGGTCTCGGTGACAATCACAAAGGTCTCGATCAAGTGGTTGTAGGATGCTAATTTGTCTTTCATGGTAGGTTGTTATTATCAGATCACATTATAAAAGTGATCTCCTGTTATTTTTTCATACCATATCCATAGCCGTAACCATATTTGTGCCCATATCCATAGCCATACTTATGACCATACCCATAGCCACTCTTTCTTGAATTCAAATCAATACTATTAATAACCGTAGCCAATTTATCGAATTTCTTCTGATCCCGCAGCACATTAATATACTGATACCCCAACTTCGGAGTAACATCTGCACGACACACATACACGCACATATCAGCCACACGACTGGCAATAGCAGTATCGGTCACAATAGCAATAGGAGCCGTATCAAGAATAATGTAATCGTAACGCTCTTTCAATTTCTCTATTGCATCCTCCAGTACCGTACGCGCCATCAACTCTGTAGGATTGGGAGGAATAGGACCACCCGGAAGAATATCAAGATTAGGACTTACATCCGAATGTTGTATCATATCAAAAAGATTGGTATGCTCGGGGTCAGCCAGATAATTGGTAATACCTTCCGTGCGATGGGACAGATTAAAGACCTTATTCAGCCCCGGCTTGCGGATATCCAAACCCACAATAACAACTTTCTTACCCATATAGGCCAGACTGACTGCCGTATTTCCAGCAATAAAAGACTTACCTTCACCCAGCTGTGTGGATGTAAAAAGCACCACTTTCTGACTGGCACCAAGCATGAACAACATATTGGTACGCAGACCACGAAAAGCCTCCTCCATCATACCATTCTGATTCTCCTGAACCACAATGGCACCTTTTTCGGGCTTCTTACTTAAAGGAAGCTCACCCAAAATAGGAACATCCGTTATCTTCTCCACATCCTCGGCATTCTCTATCTTATATTTTAATAAATCCTTCAAATAAATAAGACCTACAGGAATACCCATACCCAATACAAAGGCAGCCAGCAGAACTATCTTCTTCTTAGGAGAAACCGGCTTTTTACTAGGAAGAGCAGCTTTGATGATACGTCCGTTATTAGCAGTGGATGCCAGGGTTATTGCGTTTTCTTCACGCTTCTGAAGCAACATAATGTAAAGGGTCGCCTTGATTTCCTGCTGGCGGGAGATAGTAAGAAATTCTTTCTCCTGCTGCGGCGCACTGCTGATCCTGCCTTCAAACTTCCGTGCCTGACGTTCAAGGTTGGACTGCGCTATCTGCAACCCTCTCAGTACACTGTTCACGGTAGTCTGCACATTGTGCCGCATGGACTCGATGCCCGTATTGATATTGATTACCGCAGGATTGTTTTCGGAAGAGGTACGGAGCAAACGCTTGCGTTCGATCAGCATCGTGTTATATTGGTTGATGATAGAACCCAAATTCTGGTCCTGCAACCCTACATTAGCGGGAATCACCTCGTTTGCATTCTTCGGATTGTTCACATAGTTACGCAAGGACTCCACCAGTCTCAACTGGGTGGCATTCTCGGTCAGTTGCTGTTCATATTTCGAACTCTCTTCCAAAGCCAGACGGGCATCGCTGGTCAAATCGGTCAATCCGGAGCGTTGCTTGAAATCGGCAAGTTCTGTTTCGGCAGTACCTAACTCCCGATTGATAATGCCAATACGCTCGTCTATAAACTCTGCGGATTTTTGAGCCACTTCATTCTTCTCGTCATTCGCGTCCAGATTATAAAAGTCAACCAAACAATTGATGAAATCAATACCGCGCTGCTTTACCGTATTCTGCAAGCTGATGGCAGCAATTGTGGTAGTCTTCGAAGTGGGTTCCACTGACAAATTCTCTACATAACTTTCCGTCACATCTGTAGGAGAATTAACGTATGCCACCAGATTCATATCTTCTTCCAAAGGTGGGACCGAGTCGTTCTTTGTAAAACTGAAAACTCCTACTGGAGTGGGGAAAACAGCCGGAATACTGTCAAAACTTACCTCAGTCTCCTGCTTCTCCTCGTCAAACATATATTCCACTTTTACATCCAATTTTCCATTCATGGTGTATTTTAGATGAAGCTTGGCTCCTTCTTCCAGATTGTCTGCCTCTTCAGGAGTCATATAAACTTTTACCGGAGTGGACTTATATAAAGGAGTGTTATAGCCGAACATACGTTCCTCGGCCACTGAAATATACAAATTCAAATGATTCACCACCTTTTTAATCAAGGTTCTTGACTTCAGGATTTCCACCTCATTGTCAAAATTGTTAGTCATGGAGAACATACCCAGATCCTGAAGGGCTCCCATAGGATTATTACTGCTTCCACCTTTCTTGTCACCTTCTTTGATGAGTACGGCCGCATCAACATTATAGACAGGAGCTTGATAACGGAGATAGATGAAAGCAGATATAATACAAACCAGCACACTGGCTACAAACCACGGCCAATAGGCAAAGTATTTAAAAAACAAGGCATAAAGATCAACGTTCTCCTCACGTTGCTCGGTACCCGAAGGGGTGTTCTTCTGTTCGTCAGTCATATCAACAGTTTGTAATCAACAATTATATTTATGAGTTTTATTTCAAGATGGTTGCCAGAAGGCTTGCAAGAGATACCAAAATGGATGTAGCACTGATCCATATGCTGGTGCTGCTGCCAATGTCCGAGTTCTTGGCTTTTGTCTTATTGGGCGTTACATAGATGATATCGTTCTGGCGCAGGTAGTAATAGGGAGATACAACCAGCTCTGCATTATTAAGATTCAAATTGATAATCTCACGCTTGCCTTTTGCATCTTCACGAATCAGTTTCACATTGTCACGGACGCCATAAACAGTCATATCTCCCGCCATGGCAAGAGCTTCAAGGATATTTACCTTTTCATTTCCTACGGTAAAAGTACCCGGACGGTTCACCTCTCCCAATACCGAAATTTTGTAATTTGCCATACGGACTGTAACGATAGGACTCTCTTTCAGATAGGGCTGCAATTGCTCACGGATCAAATCTTCCGCCTCGTTTTTCGTAAGGCCGCCTACCTTCAGACGACCGATAACGGGGAAATCTATCTCACCCTTGTTATTTACCAGGTATTGCTGGAGAGTGGGTTGTGTGGTAGTATTAATATTGGTCAAGGCTGCATTCAGAGGAGTCTGTACTGTCAGGTTAAAAGGAGCGGCAGCCTGAGGATCACTCGTATTCACAGTTATACTCAGCAAATCTTTCGGCATAATCTTTGCATCATAAAGGGGAAGATCTTCCCTGTAACTGTTCACGACCTCGGGATTCTGCATGTAAGGTACATTTTTATAGGAGGTGCAGCCTGCCAACAAGGCGGATGCCACAACAAACAATAATAGTTTCTTTAAAGTCTTCATATCAGTTTTTTCATTTATTATTCAATCATCTGCCAAACAGGCGCGAGAAAAGACCTCTGCCGTGATTCTCCGAAACAGGAGATTCACCGGCATTACGTATCAAATCCGAAAAAGTGGTTCCGTCATGAATCATTCCATAAATAGTACCCCAATCGGGAAGGCCTCCCAAGTTGCGGTCATCTATAAAAAGATCGGCTTTGAGCTTGCGTGAGTAATGATTGTTACGCCCTTTCTCCTCCTCCGGATAGTCGCGGTTCACGGCATAAAATTCAAGACCGCGATCACGGCAAAAGGCAAGAGCTTCGTCAAGCAGACGCCCTTCACGCACTGTCCATAGAATCAACCTGTGATGTTCGTCACGCAATTTTTTCAATGTCTCAATGGCAAACGGCAACTCCCTGCCGATTGCCGGATACTTGTGCTCAACAATAGTACCGTCAAAGTCTACTGCTATGGTCATTGTATGTCAATATATAATTATATGTTAACTGAGTTTTTTTCCGCTATAGGTTCCAGCAATTCTCTAGCAATGGTAACTTTAGCACATCCAAGGATATCAATTTTTACAACCAGACTAGTAGAACCATCTATCTCACGACATATATTCCCTTCCAACCCTACTAGTTTGCCACCGTTTACACGGACACGATCGCCCAAATGCAGAGGGCATGACTCAATAGTGACGTGTTCTTCGGCATCATTGACCATACGCATCAAGCTGTACATCTGATGATCTGGAATAATAGCTACGGGACGGCAAGTATTTCGGGAAGAACCGGCTATGTTAACCATGAAACGTTTTATATAAGGAAGGCAGACTATTTCTTTCCGTCTTACTGAATCTGTGCAGCGAATGAACACAAGAGCAGGGAAAACAATACGGTCCACTTTTTTACGTTTACCATCATGACGAATACTCATCTCCTGTTGGATAGGGACATAAACTTCATAAGCTTTCTCACTATCAGTTTCGTTTTTCAAACGTTTTCGTAATCTATCCTGACAGGCTTTTTCACTTCTGTTATTTACAACAGCCACATACCAATGCTTTTTTTCCTGATCATTTCGGAATATGCCTACGGCGTCGTCGGTCTTTTGAACCGTCGTTCCCAAAATTTGTTGTGGCATGTCTTTGCCCTTGTTATTTACAATACTCATAGTGGAATAATCCGACTAAAAACAGACGCACTCTTATATAGAGAGCGTCCGATTTCTTAAATTTCTGATTTCCATTTATGTAGTAAGTTGTATGAATAAAATCAGCCCATAAGTTTATTATATATAGAGAGAGAAAAAAACTTTTTTTATCAGTTTACAGTCTGTAAATGCTAGAAAATGAAAATAAATCTATACCTTTGCAGCCGATAGACGCTCTCTATATAAGAGTGCGTCCTAATTTCAAAATAATTCAAATATTCCCCTTCTTATAGATCTTTTAAAATATTTCTATTTGCATTATCTATCTGATTAGTCTGTATAGACGAAAGATAGATTTGTGTAGTAGTTTCTGAATCATGCCCCATCGCTTCGCTGATAATACCAATCGAGATGTTTTTCGTCTTAGCTATACTTGCCCAGGAATGGCGCGCCACATACATAGTAAGTGGTGTGGTCAATCCTGCCCGGGCTGCAATCTTCTTCAGCTTACGGTTCACCAGCAACATTTTATTCCGGTATTGTCTGCGCTCCGTGCCATCTTCTCGTTCTATAATAGGTAAAAGATATTGTGTTTCCGAATCTCCGTATCTGTCAATAATCTCCTGCATCTGTTTTTCCCACCGTATAATGAGTTTCTTACCTGTTTTACGACGGCTATAACTCACAAAGCCACTATTGAGATCTTTTTTACGCAAATAGGCAAGATCTATAAAAGACATTCCTCGCATATAGAAAGAAAAGAGAAAGATATCTCGTGCAAATTCCAATGATTTATGATCGGAAAGATCCAACTGCTTGATGTGTTTGATATCTGTCAGGGTGGCAGCTCTCTTTGAGGTCTTGTCCACACCAGTATATACATTCTCAAAAGGATCTGCAGGAAGGGCCAGTCCCTCACCCACTGCCTTACGATACACACAACGCAAAATACGCATATAAAAAGAGGTGGTATTACGACTTAAATGGTGAGTGGAGCGCATCTCCGTTTCATAATGTTCCATCAAATCTGCATCCATCTCATCAAAACATAAGTCTATGCCGTCACGGAACTTCATGAAGCTGTTCAATGCGGACTGATATGTTTCGACTGTCCGTTCTTTTCCTTGCCCTCTAAGACGCTCTATCTGCTCCTGCATGTATTCAAAAACGAAAACGCCCTTACTCGGACGGTTCTTTAATTTTACTAATCTCATATTTGCCATTACCTAGGTTAATTAAATAAATCATCAAAGAAAAATATAATATCATGATTTATATTTTAATGAGGACTTAAATACTTGTAATGGCAAATAGATTCTTTAGAATTAAAGAGAAAGAACTCAGTGTTCTTATATCGACAAGTATATAACAATAAAAAATACAAAAGCGCGCAGCTCTGATAAACTGCACGCTTTTGCTTATTGTTTATGTCCTTGTCTGAATTACTTCACTTCCTCAAAGTCAACATGATATATCTATCAGCGACTTGCGTACACGTGTTGCAAATATAACGCAAACCCGAAAATAAGCATCCATAAGCAACACACGCTCTTGCTCACAAAAGTACGATTTTTATTCATAAACAAGAGATGTAAACGCATAAAAATCAAAAGAAAGCGATGTTTTTAACAGATTCTTCGGTTTTATCCTTACCTTTGTATATGATATTGGGATGTTATACCCGAACAACAATAAGGAAACTATGCAAATACATAACAATACATTGATAGCGGAATGCTCGGCTTACGATTTCAAGGAAATGCTGGAACGTAAGAAAGTAAAGTCATGGCTTAAATCCGTGTCGGCATTTGCCAATACGGACGGTGGCAGTTTGTTTTATGGAGTGAATGATGACGGTGTAATTGTAGGTTTGGAGAATCCACAAGCCGATGCTGATTTTATCAGTGAAATGATAAAGGCACGACTTGACCCTGTGCCGGAAGTTCAGCTTATTCCGATAGAACACGAAGGGCATACCTTGCTTGAAGTGAAAGTAAAGGCAGGAACGCTTACACCTTATTACTATTATCAGGATGGGACACGTACCGCATATGTACGAGTTGGCAATGAAAGCGTGGAGTGTAATTCGCAACAGCTTCTTTCATTGGTATTGAAAGGTACGCACATGACTTGGGATTCACTGCCTACCCAAGTGGATGCCAGCAAACATTCTTTCATCATTCTCGCCAATACTTTCCGTGAGCAAACCCATCAGGAATGGAATGACAAGTATCTGGAATCATTCGGACTAGTAACTCCTGACGGCAAACTGACCAATGCCGGATTGCTGTTTGTGGATAATTGTACCGTATTCCAATCACGTATTTTCTGTACCCGTTGGACTGGACTCTATAAAGATGATGCCATCAGTTCCGTGGAACATCGGGCTAACCTTGTATTGCTATTGAAATACGGCATGGACTTCATCAAGAACTATACCATGAGTGGTTGGGTGAAGATGCCGAACTATCGTCTAAACCTCCCCGACTATTCAGACCGTGCTATCTTCGAAGGATTGGTAAACCACCTTATCCATAGAGATTATACTGTGATGGGTGGTGAAGTGCATATTGACATTTACGATGACCGTGTAGAACTGGTATCACCGGGCGCAATGCTTGACGGAACACAGATTCAAGACCGTGACATATACAAAGTGCCGTCCATGCGCCGTAACCCTGTCATTGCAGACATGTTCACACAGTTGGATTATATGGAGAAACGTGGTTCCGGTTTACGCAAAATGCGAGAGCTTACAGAGAAGCTACCCAATTTCCTGCAAGGTAAAGAGCCGCAATATCAAACGGAAGCGACTTCTTTCTACACCACATTCTATAATTTGAACTGGGGTGACAACGGAAGAATGCCTGTTGAAGAAGTAGCCAACAGGGTAAATAGTACCCTCGAAAAGTATCCTGTAAACAAAGAAAGTTCGGTCGAAAAGTTCGGTGTAAACACAAAAGAGTTCGGTGTAAATGAAGAAAGTTCGGTCGAAAAGTTCGGTGTAAATGCGGATAAGTTCGGAGATACATCGGAAACACAGAAGAAAGTCAGTAAAACTGCACAAAAGATAATCGACCTCGTTATTTCAGATCCTTCAATCACAGCTGATAATATGGCCAACAAGATTGGTGTAACTAAACGCGCTATAGAGAAAAATATCAAGAGCCTTAGGGGTATGGGAATTTTGGTTCACGAAGGTTCAGACAAGGCTGGTTATTGGCGCATTATTGTTAAACCATAAACAGAACAACAAACCTATGGAGACCTCTTTCATACCACTCTTTGCAATCATAGCCGTTTTGATTATCGCCTTTTTGCTTGCCTCTTTGCCACAGGAAACCATAAAACGCGATACCGAGTGCTTTATGCAATAGCCATTATCATGCTATTAGCTGTTATCCCTATTAGTGAATATATGGCTGGTGGCATACAAAACTCAAGTAACAATTATCTGCTTGTCCTAATATTCGATATTGCAGTAGGATATTTCTGTATGTACATTGCTGCTTTGCTAAAATTCAATGTTCTTAAACGAAAGAACCAAGCATTGGAAAACGCCTTGACAGAAAAGCAACAAGAAAATGTGGCAATCCTATTGGAACATCAAAACGAAAAGCAACAAGCACTTCAGCAAGGAGAGCTTGAATGGTTAACAGAAAAAATCAAGGTATTTACTGAAGAAGAACAGGAAGCTATACTTGCCAGTGCTCTATCATTTGCTGAACATGACTTGATAGTTGCTCCCTCAATAAACATACAGCCCAAAGAAACATGTAGTCAGCAAGAACTAATGTACTTTGTCTGCTCTGCTTTTTACAATATGGATAAAAGCCGTAGTAAAATTGTGAGTTTTTTGATGAAAATTTTTCCTCTCTATTTTCCTGCTGGAGAAAGTGTATTGGCAAAAAGATGCCGGGATTAGAAAAGGTTAGGGAGAGAAGAGAAAAAGAAACAACAGCGCTAGTGTCACATTAAAACCGGAACACTAGCGTTTGGCAATTAATTTAATTTCCCCATTCAAGGCATATGTTTACTCAATTGGATTATATGGAGAAACGTGGTTCTCCGTCAGGTACGACTTTTTGCCGTCAGCTATTTTGAATCAGGAGGACAGTTGATAGAAAAATCTTAAGTCTATTCAAGAGATGAGTAGAAAGAGGCAACATCACCATCCTTCATTATATAAGAAATCTGCTTATTCTTCTCCGCTATAATCTTTAATTGCTTCTTTTCTTCTAGAGTCCAGTTCTTGATTTTCTTAAGTTCTGAAATTATTGAATGAGTTTGTTTAAAACTGTTGCTATTTTCCAAATCCATAATAAGTTTCTCTTTTTCTTTGTCTTCCTTATTATCTATCTGTCCATTATGGCTTACCTGCTCTTGCTTATTTATGTAATGGACAGCCATCAATTTTTCATTCGATGCAGTTGTATCAATAATGGTTTTGACTAATTTGTCCAATTCAGATCCTTCTGTATAGTCTGCAGGAGTATAATATTTTATGCGCTTATCTTCCATCATTTTATAGACTTTTCGTTTATCTTTTGTTTTTGGATTATAAACTCCAATAGAATGACCTGAATAAGAATTAATGAGTTTCATACAAGGTATATCCGTATCACTATCACCTATATATACCATATTTCTGAAAGGAATACGAATGTCCTCTGGTTTAAAATAGTCATTGACACCTGAATCATTCACATCTAATGTCCCTTTTTCTATTCTAAAAAGGAATTGAGTCTTGCTCGTGTAATTAATAACTTGTGCTGGCCATTGAGCAACACCATCTTTATCATAATAGAAGGAACTGGCATAAATTTTTTCAAATTCATTAGCGACTTTTGTACCTTCTATCATTTCTTTAAGACCTGATGAAATGATATAATGCTCTACAATAACTCCTCTTTCCATGCCATAGTCTCTAATGCGCTTAAACCAAGTCTCAACACCGGGGAATAATTGTACTTTCGCCCCATAATCCATTAATGCCTTTTTATTAAATATGACTTTTCCATGCGCTTTCTGAATCATGGTAAACATGTAAGCCAAATTTTGATCCATGTCATTCTCTTCAGCTAACCCATTGGACTCTTTCCAAAAAGATTCGACTTCATCCCCAACAGATTGTATATACCCTTGCGCTTGCATGTCATCTGGTGATAATGTCTTATCAAAGTCATAACATATTGCAACAACTGGTTTACTTTCCTTTGTTTTTCTAATAAATTTTTTACTCATATGCTATAATAAAAAAATGAGACACAATTACTATTAATTATGCCTCATTTATGATTTATCTATTCAGTAATTTCTTACTTTACGACTTTGAATTACTTATTATTTGACCTCCTCGAAAATAAACCATACTGATAATCAGTAGTTTATATCATGTTGGTACAAATATGAATTATCTAAAGCATAGAAATACAAGATAATACAGCTATTTTGTTTCTTGATTGGATGTGTAATTTCCTTCCTTTGCAGAAGCCTCCTCATTCTCTTTATATTCTCTGAGCTCCTGCTCCACCATGTCAAGGCGTTTTTTCAGATCTTCGACAGAAGGAAGTTTGTCTTTTATTTTAATTCCTTCGTAAGTAGCCACACCCATAGGATTCTGTATGCTATCAAAAGCCCATTCAACTTTAGTTTGATCTTTTGACTTACAAAGCAGAAGGCCAATGGTAGGGTTATCTTCTGGTTGGCGAAGAAGTTTGTTGCATGCTGTCACATAGAAATTCAACTTGCCAGCAAACTCGGGTTTAAAATCAACAACCTTTAATTCAATAACCACATAGCAACGAAGCCGAATATGGTAAAACAGCAAGTCTGGGAAATAGCCCTCGTTGCCAACGACAAATTCAGGCTGTCTTCCGACATAAGTAAACCCACTTCCAAGTTCAAGCAGGAATCGTGTAATGTCTTTTGCAATGGCTGATTCCAAATCATGCTCGTCGTATCCTCTCTCTAATGTAACGAAATCAAGGCGATATGGATCCTTCAACACATTCATAGCCAACAGACTTTGGCTTGTTGATAGCTGTGATGAAAAGTTGGTTAAAGCATTCCCATACTTGGAAAAGTCATCATTATCTATAACATCTTCCAATTCTCGTTTGCTAAGTCCCTCATCAATAACACGCGCCATATAATAGAATGCTTCTTTGATGGATTTGCATTTAGAAATCAGCGTTAAATGGTGCTTCCATGGCACAATTCCAAACACTGGCAGCATTCCTCCTTCTGCTAAGATGGCGGAAATTTTGTCTGCCGAAACAATTTCTGCACCTAGTTGGTGCAATTTTATAGGATTCTGATTTTCAGCCTCTTGTAATTTTGCACCTACCTGGTGCAAAATTTCCTTATGCTCTTCATCAGCCATATAAAACTCATACCACTCCTTCATGTAGTAGAGGTTTCTCACAGAGAATCCTTTCACGTCAGGGTAAGCAGCTTTAAGGTCAAGGCACAGTTGGTTTACGGTGCCAGAACCCCATCTCGACTCAGCCCTTTTCTGTACGATGTCACGTCCTAAAAGCCAGTTGAATTCCAAAGCTCCATAATTGCTTTGCATCACTACACGATTGCGGATAGCTTGATAGCGACTCTTTATCTCTTTCAGCCATTCCACATAATCGTTGTCACCATGAAAATTTTTGGAGGTGACGAAATATGGTTTGTTGTTATCTGCCATATCGTTTCTTTATTATGCCTTATTTTATTTGGAAGTCAGAAATACTATCATTCCCAAAATAACAAAAAGGGTAATATTTACGATTAAACTATACTTCAATTTATTCTCAACATTGTTTAAAGAATTTTTGAAGGCTTCTGTTGAATTGGAAAGTTCATGTATTGCAGAATTTGCCGAATCAACAATTACCTTTCGATCTTTATCGAAAGCTGTAGCTTTCTGATTGTAATCTGTTCCTATAGCTGTAACAAGTTCTTTGACTTTTGTTGTCAATTTGCCGAGTTGAGTTACATATTCGGATGTTGAATTGTGTAATCCATCATACGAATTTATAGTCCTTTCTACTTGCTTTCGAGCTGAGTCGATATTTTTAAGACCTTGCTCCAACTCCTTCAGGGAGTCATTGATTCTTTGGTCAATCATTTTTCTGCATATTTATTTTTGATATTACTAAATGCTTTCACATGTTCTTCCAATTGGATTGCCAACTGGATTTTGTTTATGTATTCTTTATCTTTTAGAGCAGCATGCTTGATAAGAAGTTGCGTAAACTCATCTATCAGGGCTGACTTACCTTCATCCATATACTGTTCATACACAGCTTTATAATCATTGTAGAGTTCATCTTCCAGCATTTCGTTTGCCTCTTGTCCAAGATATAGGATGCAGAATACATTGAGAAGGTTTAATACAGGATTCATTTCCGCAATGGCACGACGTATCAATCGAACAGCACCTTGAAGATGTTTTATATTATCCATTTGCGAGTCGTTGTTTACGATTTCTGCATCCACGACTCTCATATACTTTCTCACAAGTTCAAAACTTGTAATCTTATCTTCTGAATAAATATCGTGGCTTGTGTCATCTTTCAATGAGAAAGGCACATCCTGTTGTAAGTTGGAATCGTATGTAACAAATCCCTCACGCGCATATTTAGAATTGAAGTAATAATAAATGAAGTCTTTGAGCTCCTCATTTGTTTCCTTCCAATCCTTTTTTGAGCTAATGGCCATATTGCAGAACTGCTCCATATCAAGGATTCCTCGTGCTCGCTTATCGGCAATACTCTTATAAATAAAAGAAGTAAGGTGCTTCAAGCAAGCCATGATTACTCCTTCGGTATTGGCAAGCTTCCTAACCTCTCCCATCATACTTTCAACCCTTTCGGTAGAATAGTATTTACGATAGTATAACCTGAGATGTTCGAGATATTCTGATTCATCTTGGCAAATCGTCGTGATACGGAAAGTTCGTTTTGAATAGTCTTCTGTGAAATCATCAATTAGGCCTATAACGCACATTCTATAAATAGCTTTCTGTATGGCATCCTTATAAACAGCAGAACCATAATCACGGATATAGCTATATCCACGACTGTTTTTTAAATTTCTGGCATTATATGTATTGAATACAGGCATATTTTTTGTAGAAAGATACTGATTATATCCATCAAGGACTTTCTCATCTTCTTCGTATGATATATAATAAGTTAATATATGCCCCTTTTCATATCGCTTTATAAACTTGACAATGCCTTGTGAATTTGCAATACACGGCTTGTCTACGTCATAAAACTCCTCATTACTAATCTTTACTTGTAGGTTATTCATAAGTAGTTCCATGACAAACAATTCAAACTCTTCACCAAGAAAGTTGCTATCATAGAAGAATTTGTTATTCGTGTAATCTGCAGAAAAATCTTGCCATTTATCAGTCTTTACATTTTTCACCCAAAATTTCTTCGGAGAATACATGATCGTAGCTAATGCCATCTTCTTGTCACGCCCTGCACGTCCAGCCTCCTGCACAAAAGACTCCAAAGACCCTGGGTAGTTCAAGTGGAATGTCATTCGCACATTAGACTTGTCGATACCCATACCAAAAGCCTTTGTCGCAACCATTATGTTTGTCCTACCCTTAAGAAAAGAATCTTGACAGGCTGTATCATCACCACCTTTATATGTTGAAATGCTTCTTAACCCATGATTACGAAGACTAGCTTCTACTGTTGGAACGCTAAGATTTGCTCTATCTGATGCTCGTGTACAAAATACGATACCAGCAGTGTTGGTATTAGTATGGTTGTACCACTCATTCTCTACATCAACACCAAGGTTTGTATGGTGTATTTTATCTATAATTGTAGAATCTATCAAATTCTCACGTTCGACAAATCGCTCTTTGATGTATTTTACAGCACTGTTATCTTGTATATCGGCTATTTTTTGAGTAGCATCGTTTATTACTTCGAGAAGTTTTTCTTCCTTTATATCTCCAACAGCCCACGCATTCGGTGCATCTTTTGCATCAACCTCATATACATTATATTGAAGCTCAAGACGATTTGTATTTTCATACCTAACAGTTGCATCATCCTCTAAAGAATATGCATTCGGACCAGACAATTCACGTTCTACATCGGCAAGGACATCGAATGATGCCGTTGCTGTAAGACCAAACAATGATATATGGTTATCTTCTCCTTCCACTTCTTTTGGAAGTACATAATTGAATAAGTTTCTGCCAAGATGAAGATATGCAAGACGGAAATCATGTCCCCACTCAGATACACAATGAACCTCGTCTATTACACCATAAGAGAAATATACACTTGATTCACGCATAGAGCGTAAAACATCACGAAATCTGTGAATACTTAAACGTTCTGGTGACAAGAACATTATTTGAACTTGCGAACCCGTCAATGCAAGTTCACGTTTTCTGCCTTCCTCATAATTCTTAGTGATGTCACTGTTGATGTATGATATACAGTCTATACCAATATTTAACAACCCATCATATTGGTCTTTCATCAAACCTTTCAATGGGTCCACAACAAGTGTAACCGATGGTTGTAACATAGCCGCAAGCTGATAAGTCAAAGACTTACCACCTCCTGTTGGAAGCAAACCAATTACGCTTTTTAATTGGAGGGCTCTATTTAATATAGGTAACTGTCCTGGTCTGAAATCTTCTTTTCTAAAGATGAGATTTAAGAAATACCTGAGTCTTGAGCAATTATCTTCAATCTTATGATATATTCCGTAACTGTCTTTTTCTACAAATGGCTTATAGTTAATACGCTCAGTTGTATAAAGAATTCGGTCTTCATACACTTTTTCTGATGAACGCACAATGAAATAGCAATCATTTAAAACCTTAAATCTAGAGAAAGTAACCTCTTTTGCATTGCATAGTTGATCTATTGAAATGTCAATAATTGCATCATATTCTATTCCCGAAGAAGCATTATCTTTGATGCAAACAGACAATTTGGGCAATACCATATCATCATAATCTTTAGTCATAGCTATGAGATTATGGTAAGTCTCTGAAAAATCCTCTAAAGAAATCTTTGCTACAGAAGTGTTGTCCTCTATGATGAGAATTTTCCATTCCAGCTTGTTTGTATCCAGTCGTTCGGAAATTATTGCTTCAATAAATGTCTTCTGGATACGTGCAATGGCGTTAAGACTCTTTGCTTTTTGAGTATCAGACATATTAGACACATAATCCAGTATTTTTTTACTTGCCAAAGTTGGACAACCTCGTGAAATCAGATTGCTCATTAATGCATAGACTGGACATAAATTCTTATGAGCAGTTATATCAAAAGGAGCTAATATTTCAAACGCACTCTCTTTAAGGGACGATTTTGTTATCGTGTCTGTAAAGGATGCAAAATACTGAATAGGTGCAAAATATTTGTATTCATGCAGAATCTCAGACGTTTGTGAAAGACTATAACTGAAACTATTAATCAAGCAACCATATGCTTTACGGTTAGGATGGAGACCGAAATTAGTCTCTCTAAATTTAGTAAAGATATGAATATGATTTTCTACGAAATAGTTGCGAAAAGATAATATTCGGCTTTCGTTAAGATTGGCAGGTCCAATACAAAGTACAATATGCTTTTGACCTGAAGAGGTTATCATTTTTGAAACGCCCTTCAAGCTCACTGCTTCAATATCAAGTATGTTAGAAAATATGTGGATAGCGGTTGGCTGTTCTACATTTATAGAAGTGATACAATTGCTATTGTCTCCATTGTCCGATGGTAGATACTTTGAGACTGCAATAACATCAGCATTATAATCTTCCAATGCTTTTTTTACATGTATGACAGCTCTATCTCTTGCGACATTAGAAGGCTCTTCAAGGACAACTTTACAGAGTTTTCTGAGCATATTATGTTGACGGAGCTTTTCTATTACAGCCATTGTTCCTATACCCTGACCACATCCCCAATCGTAAATTTCAATGCCGCCAGTTAAATCTGAATAAGGAAACTCCTTTTCATCCAAAGCACGCATAAGCTTATGACGATGCATAGGTCCATATGCAGACATGTAAGCACAACACTGCTCTTCTGTTTCTAAGACTGCAGTGCCATGCTCCAAAGTACGTCCTTGACCATCCATGTACCTCCATGGTTCTAATTTATATCGATTAGGTACGTACTTGTTGGAAATCCGAATAATCTCATTGATTGTCAGATTGTCTATTCTATGAATGTCGTCTATATAGCTCATTTTCAAGTAATTGTTTCACTCCAAGGATTTTCTTTGTGACATTTATAATTCATTACCGCAGCCTGCTTGCTCGCATTTGCATAGCAATATTCGCAACCATGCACACAAGTATTGTATTCACCTATATCCTTGCTTTTTATACAACCACAAAATGCTCTTTGGCCTTTGTCCTTGTTGTCTCCATGAAGTGCATACATTCCATTAGGAAGTATGATAGCACTATCTGGTAAAGACTCAGAGTCTCCAAATAGGCTTTTTTGTGGCATGGGATAGAACTTGACTTTTAGATAATCCATTAATTTTTTGTCATCATAGGCTAACTTAATGATAAGTTCATCATCAACACAATGATTCTTTTTAACTCCAAACTCTGTCAGGTCTATTTTCTCTCCACATGTTGCCAGCTCATATCCCCATTTTTGGTTAAGTACAGATAATCGACGAGCGAACTCTCGCATTTGATTTTCTTGCCAATCTATATAATTTATATTGGCTTTTTGAAGATTGGCTTGCACCTTGCGATAGGAAAGTATATCGGCAAAACTAAACACAAGTTTCTCTGTATATCCCAGTAGCTGGTTACCAATATTTTCAACTTTATCAAGCAACTTATCGATATTTATGCTATCTGTGAGAACTAAAGGGTCAAAACGCCAAATCACATGCCCCTTACCAAGAGCATTGGTAAGTTGTTTGAATGTTTCTATACGTTGTTCTATAGGTGGTACATTCTTTTCCAACCCCTCTTCCTCATAATCATTCAATGAGTATTGAATATAACACCCGATTCCACGTTGTTTGAGGATTGGCAGATGACGCAACAATGGCTTAGGGTTCTTCGACCAAAACACAATAAACCGTGTGTCCTTGTAAGACACATAACTTTTCACCCCATTAAAAGGGTTTGTCCATGCAGAATAGCCAGCTTTATCAAGACGGTAAAAGAACCAATCTGCATAGAAAGCAGGTATGTCCGTGCTTCTACTTGCAGAAACAAGAATAGGAACTTGCATATCTACAAGTTCCCCATTCTCACGTGGAAGTTTTTGTTTAGCCCATGTTGCCATAAATTCTATCTGTATATTTTACTTAAGATATATTCTTTTAGATTTTTTTGTGGAGCATATGATATATGTTCCACCATTTCTGCGACTTGGTTAACCTGTCCTGTAATTTGATCTACAATTAACATAGGAACAAAACCTGCATTATCATAATATGACTTTATCATACTCAATGCATAGTTCGCAACAATATCTCTTGACTCATCTGATGAATGTTGGTTAGACGCAAGCATAGGAACAAGCTCTCTGGCAAAGACATCTGTGATGTCTGGAATTGCCCGTCCTTCAGCAAGTTTCAAGTCTTCTGTAATATTGAATGGATTGTATGAGACTTTCTTTGGGTGTACTTTAAGAGGATTGGAAGGCTTCTTGCAGTTTTTACCAGAAAGCTTCTCTATAGCCTTGGTCACTGTATGTATATTGCTTTCCATTTTTTTCAATCTATTACCTGCTTCGTTGTCATCAAGTTCCAAATTGAATATAACCTGTAAAACATCAGACCAATTATCAGCTAAATCCCGAACAACGTTTCGTCTGTGAGAATCATCAGACATGCTTAATTTAACCAAAACATAATGAGAGGCAATATTATTATCGGTTATATCAGAAACTTTACCATAAGCGTATTCTTCCTCATAATAGTAGCCAAATATACCTGCGTATGAGAATAGTCTACTTTTCATTTTCTCGTTTCTGCCTCCAACTAAACGGTCTGATTTCAAAAAGATATAACTAATGTCGGAAAGAATAGCAATTATTGACTTCAGTTCATCTTTAGAGAACAAAGCTGTTGATTGGCTTGTTCTTTGGTATTCCAAATCAACATTTCTATCATACATATGTAGAATGCATTTTTGAATTATGCCATTCTGCCAAATTATAGAAAAGCCATAATCCGACAAATCAATCTCTTGCCATCCAAAAGGTGTTTGTGCAGAGACACAATATCCCTTAAGCAAAATCTCAGAATCCGAGAATTTTACTACACGCATTGGTTTGGGGGCAAACTGTGGTTGTCCTGTATCTCCATTTGTTGCAGTCAAGATATACCCATCTCCAGGTGTAAGCTGATACCCAGAACATCCATTGATGTTCTTTTTGATTTTTATATATCTCGGACAGACTTGTAATCCTCTTACAGGTTGACCATTTTCATAACGCTGATGACAGGTAGAATCAAATTCGAAATTAGACAAGAACGATTCTTCACGCCTTTGTTGTTCTTCTTGCTTACGACGCTCTGCCAATCGTCGTTGTTCTTCTGCACGACGCTTTTCTTCTTGAAGACGCAATTGTTCTTGTCGTGCTTTCTCTTTCTTTTTATTGTTTAAAAAATCGAATATTCCCATATCAAAAAGTTAGTCCATCAGTAGCCTATAGGACATATTAGTTAAACGAAAAGCGTGGCACTGCTATAACCACGTCTTAAAGTGCAGGCCCTGAGAAAACCTTAATCAACAGATATGGTAAAGCAGCCCACGCTATAACGTGGGAACTGCCATGCCAATTCTTGTTGATTTTGTGTTTCAGTTTCTCAGGCTTTGCACTTACAAGAGTAGCATAACGCTCCTAATATTTCTTAATGTCTGGAAATGGTTATACCAAATCCAATAACAAAGATACAGAAAACATCTGTAAAACATGAAGGATATTCTGAAAATCAACGAAAACATTACTTAAAACTTCATTTTTAGACTTAAGAGCAGAATATTATGGGGGAACGTGCGTACTTTAATTGTTTAAGTTCCAATATGTTTTGAAGAATGAATCCGAGTGGATAAGTGAATCCAACTCTTGATAATTCTTCTTTCTCTTTTCATCAATGATAACCTTCTTGTAGAAAATTCGGTTAGTTCTGTCAAGATCCATAACCCAATTTTGATATAGAGATGAAAAGAGAACACAGGCGATAATGCCAAGAATGACAAGATACCATTGGAGCAATCTCCATTTGTCAGTCCTTTGTTTGAATCTGTTCCACCTGTAGAGCCACCACGATTTCAACGTAGGTGGAGGAGATGTTTTAGGACTTGTGATGGTTTGCAAAGCATCGCCCCATATCTTCAAAATCGCATGTGCTTTTTCTACAGATTCATTCTCATCAATGATTTTCATTCCGATGTAACGGATTGTCCGTTGGATTTCTAACGAATATTGTGGAGCCCATTCTGCTACTTGCTCAATTGTCATTAAGCCTTGCGCTTTTCGCTTTTGCAGATACACATTACGTTTGCACTTTCTTTCCTTTTCGTCTTTTTCCAAGTATTTATCAATTTCTTCAACATACAGTTCAATGAAGATGGTCCCCAGGCGTTTGAGGGTCTTATCCGATAGAAGTTCTGCAGAATCAGACATAGCGTTAAAGTAACTATCCATTTCTTCGTGAACAGCACTTTTTATCTCGTCATAAGGAAAGGAGGCTGCTGAGGTGCTTGCAACAGGCGTTATTGGTGCGACCTCCTCTTTCGCTGCCAACTTCGCCAATAGATTTTCGATATTACCAAGTCTCTGTTCTGTTGCGACATTATTGTTTTTGATAACAGACAAGTCATCAAGTATATCCTCCAACTGTTCATTTGATTTAGCCATATTATTGATGTTTATAAGTTTGATTAACTTCTGCCTCTTCCGAAGCTGCGACTTCTACTGCTATATTTTTTCTTGTATTTGTCATCATCTCCCCAACCAAGTTTAGAAGACGTGCCTCCACCACCTGCAGATATGGCAGGTTGATATGGAGGAAAGAGAATGGCTCCAAGGGAAATGAGTCCTACTTGAATCGCTCCTTTGCCTATATTGGAAACGTCATCTGCTGTTTGGTACAATTCATCAAAGAAGTCTTGTTCCAAAGTCTGTTCGTTGCCACACATCTGCGGGGCATCATACATTCTTGCTTGGGCTTGCCAGGGGAAACGTAAATCGAAATCAGGGAACACTCTGTCTATATCTCTTACCTCGTAGGCATTATGGGTGTCGTACCATTCTTGCCGAGCATCGTCATACATGTCTCTTGCCTGTTCATGGACAATAGCAATAGGGTTGCCAAGCTTCTTGCAAATACATGCAAGAGTGAGTGATGAATCCAATTGCTTGCCACTATAAGAGATGTCATGTTTCAACTTGCTGCTGATATTTTCCTTGGCAAGAGTGAAAGATATTCCTTCTATACCGTTTGTCTTAGTATTATATCGGAAGCGCAAACGGATTCCTGCTTTTGACAATTCATTCTCAAATTCTTTCCAACTTCGAGAGACTTGCAACGATTCGCTTACTCGATGCAACATCTGATAACGGATGGCATCCATTGAGCGAAGTCTTCTTTCTTTGATAGCCTCTTTTCCTCTTGCGATAAATAAGCCATATTGCTCAGTCAATTCCTTACACACTTTTATGTTCTTATCTTTCTCATGTGAGTCTTTGGTGCATTTGCCTTTAAAGTTTACTCGATTTACCATGATATGAACATGTGGGTGTTCTTTGTCGAAATGACGGAATGCAACAAATTGATTGTCGTCATATCCCATGCGCTTCAAGTAATCGTTCACTATTTGCCCTAACAGATTGTCATTAATACGTAGCGCATCATGGGGTGAAAACGATAAGATAAAGTGTCCTACAGGTTTCTTGGTTCGAGCACTCAAACCTGCCTGCATCAAGAAACTATCTGTTATGGTTTGGTTATTCGTGAGATTGATTCCGTCGCTTGAAGCAACCAATATCGCATTTTTGCGTGGGTCGTTAATGTAGTTGATAAGTCCTCCAAATGATGCTCCATGAAGAATTTTGCCATACATACGCTGTCGTATTTTGTAGTTTAACTTTGATTTTTTGATTCGTCATTGTCTTCTTTCTCTTTGATTTTGAGACGAGCTTGATGGAGAATAGCATTGACTCCATCAAGGGCTTCGTTGGCTTTGTCTGCAATGGTCATAAGCCCTGCTTGGTAAGCAAGCTTAACCAAGGTATTGATATTCGTTCCAAGATTATTCAAACCTCTTATCTCTTTCATCAACTCCTTCGAAACAGGTTGGCGCACGATGGCATGAAGTGCGCCTTCACGAATGTAGGTACTTATGGGCATCTCTCCAGCCTTACGTTTGATACGGATAAACTGTTTTGGTGTGAAACGAACTGGTATGGGCTTGCCATACTTTTCCTCTTCAGGGAGAGGCTTGCGCCCTCCTGGATTGTTGATAACATGTTTTGCCATTATATTTAATTCTTTCTTATTTCAGTTCTTGAGGGGCAAGTTTCTCAATAGGTATTGACCTTTGCCATATGCTTGATAGGCAAAGGCAATAGCACAATCGGGTATACCGATTGGAATAGTTTTCGTATATCGAAAACACAAACTTGCTCCCGAAAGAACTTCCCTAAATGATTACACTTGTTTTTGACTATTGTAGAAACCTAATTTACCGCTTGAAACCACAACTCAGAACAAGCCCTTGACTATTCATCCTTTTACAAAGGAACTCGTTCAAGTCTTTAGCTTCTCCATATTCCTCAGAAGCATCTATCACATTGCCCTTGCACAAAATCCTGATTTGTTCTGTGGCATCGTGTCCAGCTTTGTCGTTGTCCAAATGACAATAGACGGTGTCATATCTGTTCAAGTAGTCTATTGACTTGGGAACATTGATAACTGAATTAAGGACAATGGCATCGCAGTCTCCATGTAATACCACATAGGACAAGAAGTCGATGAATCCTTCAAACACATGACAATCTTTGTTGCCTTTGGATATGACCGAAATGTCTTTTGGTGAGATGCACCCCTTGAAGTAAGCATTACGAATCTCGTAACCTCCAGAGCGGTTAGGAAAACCTACGGCAAAGTAATTCTTGTCGTGGTTTCGGTAATGTACCTCCTTGCAATATTGGCTTGCCACTTGCTGAGCAATACTACGTTTTCCGAGGTATCTCAACAGGGCAGAATTACCCAAACTCTTTACTTCAACATTGCTGAAAGTTTCAGAGCCTTCCCTTGTCGTTTTGGGAGTTGAGGGAAACGAAGTCCTAATGCCGCTAAGATGATGAAGATAATTCTGAAAGTTATTTGGATGGTACAGTAAATTGACCAAAGTAGCAAGTCCACCACCTTTACCCAAACGTAGGCTCGGTACAGAACGCCTTACTGCCTTTCGGCAGTAGGTTTTCCCGTACCTGCCCCCAAACCGTACTTGCATGTCTCCACGCATACGGCTCTCCGTTGATAACATGACTTTATTTAGCATGGCTGTGTATTTTGGCATAACACTTTTCACAGACAACCAATGTCTTCCTATGCTTTTCAAGCATCAGCCTGTCGCATTCAGTTTTTCCTTTAAGCTGATTTAGCTTTCTGACATGACGCATGACTACAGGTCCGACTTTTCCACATAATTCACATGTTCTCGCATCCAATCGCTCAGTAAGTGTCGGCTGTGGAATTGCGATTGTGTAGGATAAGTCGTTTACCTCCGTATAGTACATTGGTGGTTTACGTTTGAATCCCTCATTATAGAATTTCCTGTACCGTAATTTACCTTTTGCATCCTGATATGGCACTATAATGTCATTCCCAACCTTATATTTGTCAATGACTTTGCTTACAGTGCTATTGGTTTTTCCTGCAATGGTATGGTACATAC